>ERZ1023508.97-NODE-97-length-40408-cov-39.945952_pt1 | contig 40408 bp, 58 predicted proteins | sample MGYA00380548_ERZ1023508 | MGnify/ENA primary metagenome ERZ1023508 (study PRJEB33173, sample SAMEA4830311) | metagenome | study: EMG produced TPA metagenomics assembly of the PRJEB25223 data set...
TTGTTACTGGCTTGTAATCAATCAAGTCGTGTTTCTTCGCATAGTCAATAATATCCGCTAGTAAAGTTTCTGAATGGAGTTGTTCAATACCGTTACCTAACACGCTACTTTCTACTCTGATTTTAGCTTTGTTATCACTAGGGAAACAGTAAGTATTGTCTACCCATATTTCTAATGTGTAGGTACCAGCGGGAATAATTGCATCGATAATCACATCGCATAGATATTTACCATCTTGTTCTTTGACTGTTGTGGTATAGATATACTTAATACCGTCTACGTCGGTTAAATATACCTTTGCTGGTTTGCCGTCTAGTTGTAAATCATCACTGTTTGCGTCAGTTAAAATATAACGCATGACGGATAGATCGCCTTGCTTAATACGATTACCGTCAATACTTTCTTCTAAATTAAGTACGTTTGTGTACATTTCATCACCTCAATATAAAAAGCCGACACATAAGTGTCGACTTAGTTTAAATATTCTTTAACTACATTTTGGTACTCTTGCCCAGTCAGTTCCTTAAACTCTTCTTCTGTTACAAAGCCTCGTTTTACGAATAAAGCAAATTGTTCTTCGTTATATAAGCCCATTTTATAATATCTAATACCTATGTTACGCATTAATATCACTCTCCAAAACTTGTAACGTTAAACTAGCCATATCATTCTGTAAATTTACTACTGTATTTTGTGTTTTCATTAATTGTAATGTTAAATCTGCTATTAAAACATCTTTATCATCCGGTGTTTCTTCTAATTCATTTTTAGGTTGCTGCTCTAACCATTCTTCATATGATGTTCCTATCCATTTTTTGCCATCAAAATGAATAGGTTCATAAAGCCCTTCTGGTGGAGCAATGTCAGTCCATTGTTCTTTTGGGTACTCTAATTCTCCGTCTTTACCTTTCATAACTAAAAATGGCGTACCATCATAAAAATAAACTTGTTTAACTTCCATATTCTACACTCTCCTATAATGATATTGTTCCTTCGATATAATAAGGGGAATTAGCATCTACTGTACTACTAGGTTCAAATGTTATTTTTAGTTCTCCAGAATTAGTCATAGTTATATTGTATATAGCTAATTCATTCGTATATGAATTTATTTTTACTTTTGAATACTCTGCATAACTGCTTATTTTCTGTGAAATATTTGTTGGTAACTTTGAAAACGTCATTGTTTTTGAAGTAATATTTTTCACTGCTCCCCTAATAAATAACAAGTTAGTGTCATTTATAGTAACAAGTCTGTATTCTGGTAGATTTGCTCTTCCAGCTTGTGTCGTTCCGTTAATTAATGAAAGAGATTGCCAACCTGTGTCTGTATAAGAGATAGTAGCTCCATCTTTCCCCGGTAGACCTTGTGGACCACGTTCACCTTGTGGACCTCGCTCACCAGTATCACCTTTAGGCCCCATTGGTCCTGTTGGACCTGTTGGACCAATCTCGCCATCTATTCCGTTTGCTCCTTGTTCACCTTTTGGCCCTTGTGGACCAGTATCACCTTTGTCACCTTTGGGTCCTTTAAAACGTTCGATGTCCTTTAACAAAATTCGTTCAACGATATCATCTACCATATCAACATGAACTTCTTTACCGATTGCTTTTGTGATACCACTATCGTTTACTTTGAAATAGAAATCTGCCACATGTGAACTATCATCAGTCGAATTGCTACTATCAATTAAGAATAATTTTGCTTGTACACGCCCTACATGTCTTGTTACGTAGTCGGACACGTTGTAACGTACATATCCTTCTTCAGCTTTTACTACTTCTAATTCTTCATTAGTAAAAATAGAGTTATCTTCAGTGATTAGATGTAATACAGGTTTGAATAATGTTTGATTTAAATTAACTGGGATAAATTCTTTATTTTCACTAAAGATATTACGTTTTTTTATGTGAATATCTAACGCTGCAGTAGAGTTATCCATTGTGTAGAGATTGACATTAATATTACCTAAGTCAATACCTCGCTCATCTATGCGAGCAGTTACTTCACCTTGCTTGAACGTTTCCATTTAAGCACCTCTTTTACATAAATTTAGGACCACACGCTGTCAGCATGTAGTCCTATGTTTGTTTGTATCGGTCACGTATGAAGTGTTCACCTTTTAGACCGATTTCATCATATAAACTTTTGATTGTATTTGCTTGATGTTGCGCCCAACGTACATCAGTAGCATATTGATGATTGCCGGGACTTTGTGGGTTCCAACGCATTCTGTATAAAGTTTGTTGGCCTTTATCGATATAACCTTGTCTAACGAATTTCGCACCACCAATAATAGCTTTAGCAGGAGTAGTCCAACCTTCGTTTTTAGCAAAAGTCATAGCATAGTTAGGGTTATTGTCATAAGCACCAATACCAAAGTAGTTATAAGCGCCGTAACGACCACTAGCAAAGTTAGAACGGCCATATCCACTTTCTAAGAATGCATGTGAGATTAAGTAAATTTCATTTACATTATATTTTTTACAACCTTCAGATACAGCTCGCCCTTGGCCTGATAGTGTTCCTTTACCTTTAAGAATAGAGTTTAATTTTGATACGGAAATACCTTGGTACTTACCTAAGTTAAGCATTTGATACTTCTGACTTGAACTGTTCCAAATTTCTAAACTGTTCATTGCTTTTAACGTATCTGCACGACCAGCGTTATACCAACCTGAACCATAGTTAATTTGTGGCGCTCTCGTCATTTGAATATTAACTGCTTGATTAAATGTGTAATTACTATAAATGACAATAACTTTAGGTTTACTAGAAACTTTAGTCGTTGTTGAGGTAGACGTAGAAGTTGATGGTTTAGCTGTACTGCTTGATGAAGTAGAATTTGATGACTTTTCTTTCTTATCAACTTTGATATCAATTTTAGTTGTTTTACCACTTTTTATTTCTTTAAGTACTTTATTTCTATTTTGGTATAACTCAAGTAGTGATGCTTGGACTTTATCAAGTACTTTTGAAGAAGGTTTTCCGTCAATTAAAGGATCAAAGTTACCATGTTCCATAACGGTACGCCATAAGTCGTCAGATACTTTCAAAGATGATCGTTTAAGTGGAATGTTATACCCTTTTAGTTGGCCAACGCCAAATATAATTGCATGTAGTTCATTAAGTAAGAAATCTGTTTTGGTGTCGCTATAATCTCCACATACTTCAATTACGATGTAGTCAGGTTCACTAGGCACTTTGACATCTGTATATCGTGGTTGCCAAATATGGTGACGGTCAATGTAGAAATGCGGATATTCAGAATTAGAAATATATTTGTTTCTGTCATAATACATCTGTTGTACTGAACACATTGTTCCAGCATTCTTGACTGCTAACCCTTTAGGCTTGTGACCTCTTACTTCGCCATTAGCAATTCTATGTGGTATAAATCTAGGATAATCAACTTTCTCATCATCTTCTGCAGTTACTGTAATAACTTTTTGTTCTTTAAGTGGCTCTTTTTTAGTTTCTGATGTCGGTTTGTCTGAAGAAGTATCACCTTTATCTTGAACAGGTGTTGTATCTTTAGGTGGTGTTTCAGTTTTAGGTTCTTCTTTATAAGGTGGTCTGATGAAATAAAGATTACCACCCATACCACTGTAACTATGTTTAACATATGCAGCTTTACTACCGTACCAGTGGTTAGCCCCATACCAGTTCTGATCAATTGACGTAAATGTATTAGTATCACTAGGACCAACTACAATCGCTGTATGCCCGTAAGCACCATATGTCCAACACACAACGTCACCCGGCTTCGGCACAAAACTAGGTGTATTCGCATATATATTCCATGTACTATTTGGATATTGGTCACGTCGTGCCATTGCATCAGCGTTTCCATATGTTCTAAATCCCCAATACCTATCAAAGATATAGTTAGGCAAGTCCCAACATTGATCGTTTATATTTAACTTAACGCCTTTCCCTGTATTAATTTCTTAATACGCTTGTATAACGTTAAATTGCTCTATAAAAAGAGCCTCATGCTTTCACATGAGACTAGACTATATCTTAATTTTCTTTTGCTTTTAAATATGCTGTATATGCTTCTTCGGGAGTGTCGAACAATCCTAAATAAATGAACTTTTTATTTTTATATAACTGTGCTTGATACTTGTCGGAATTCGGTTTATAAGTAACTCCAGTATAACCAGTTTTATTGTGGTATTTTCTTCTATTATTAGAATTAGTTCTATGGTCAACCCAACGCACATTATTAGGTTCATAATTACCGTTATTATCAATTCTATCTAATTCTGCACCTTTAAAAGGAATATCGCCTACATCTTTATAAAATTCAGAGAAATCATCTTTCCATTTCTGACACATTGTGATACCTCTTCCGCCGTACCACTTATAGTTTGATGTATTAGGGTTGAAGCATCTTCCTTTAATATTTTTCCATTTTCTGTATATTGGAGTTCCCGTCATACCATGTTTTCTTTTTAGGTTTTGTTTTGTTAAACAACCACAACTTTTGGAATATCCATTTTTAACAGATGTACCAACTATTATTTTCTCGTTTCCACAGTTATTGCATTTACACTTATAAAGCTTTTTCTTATGTTTGTTTCTGCCAGCATATTCTATAACGGTTAAGTGATTGAATGTTTTACCTACAATTTCCATGTGTAGCCTCCTTATTAATCATCAAAACCATTATATCACAAAAGAAAACTTAACGCGCTGTCCTATAATTATAGGCACTTAGTCGTTGAAGCTTATTCTACTATTACCATAGAAGCTTGCCTGCTGATCGCCCAATACTTAACATTTTTAACATTCACGCTTACCATTACTAGTTACGTTGTAGTTGTTAAGTCTCTAAGGGTTTCCCAGCAATTCACGTTATTTTACTTGAACTATCAATTAATCCAAGTCGTTTATCTACATCGACACCCAATTTGTTATCAGCTAACCATTTAGCCCATGCTACTACCTGCTTGGCTGTCGGTTTGCCAGATGAAGGTAAAATTGCCATTTATCCACCTTCCTTTTTGCATAATAAAAAGTCGACGTGTAAACGCCGACTATTTTCTCATCTTGATATTTATTTCTGATGTTTCATTATCCTCGAGTTCTTTATTATATTTTGTTGTCATTTCTTCTTTTATTTCAGTGGTAATTGAAGGTGGTTGACTTCCTTCATTTTTTATAACTGCTAATCTTTCAGCTAATTGTTTAGGTACTAGTACGCCCATAGCAGCACAATTCTCAACTACAGATAAAGCCTCATTTGCGATATAAAATAAGATTGTAATCATAATTAGTCCACCATTTAAAGCTAGTATCTGATCTATTACATTAGATACAACAATTATGACGAAAATAAGTATCTTTCTTCCATAACCAAACAGTCCTTTTCTTGACCATAATCTTCTATCTTTAATAGCTTTAGCTGTTCCTGTTAATATGTCTAAGGCCATTAACAAAATCAATACATAAAGCATTTTTAAATCTCCGGCATAAAAGAAGGTTTTAAATTCTTCGGACTGAATAATTTTGACTTTTACATCTTCCAACTATTTAGCACCTTCTTTCTATTAAGTTTCAGTAACATCTGCAATCATTTCACCTACGTTTATATTATTTGTTGCATCGTACCAAATTCCCCAACCTGCTGTATTGCCCATCTTATTGCGTGAATAAAATACATGACGATTGAATGGGAAGAATAACACTTTCTTATAACTACTACTTCTTGCCATAACAAGTAAATAACCGCTTTGATTATTTGGATCGGGTGAATTAACTGGGTTGTAGGCATAATAAAAACCTGACGCGTCAATACCACTCATAGTATAGAGGTCAGGGTTATCAATTCTAGGAATATATCCGTTGTCATCAGTAAATGTGAAACGTTGTAATTGTGCATTAGCAAGTGCTTCGTCGACCTTTTCTTTAATTATTACGTCAAAATCAGGCAATTCAACTGATTGATTTCCGGTAACATCCCCTACATTTGCTTTACCATTTAGTTGTGTAGTGAGTTGTTCGTTAGTTGGATAATTTGCAAGTAACGTATTTAACTCATCTTCAGTAACAAAATTTTCTGTACCATTTTCCAATTCACTAAGCGTTTGCAACATTTTGTCGTCAATTGAGTTTAGTCGGTCTATAAGGTCTTTTTGTGTATTGTTGGCAAATGCATTCATCTCATTCTTCATATCATTAACTTGTTTAATGAAAGTATTTTTCTGTGCATTTACAAACGCAGTAAAATCAGCTTGTGCTGTCTCGATATCGCTAAAGTTTTGAGATACATTTTCAATTTTCTTTTTGAAGTTATCAATTAAATCGTCAATTTCACGGATGTAACCGATTTTGATATCTGCATCAATTTGATTAATTAACGCATCTTTGACATAGAAACGGAATTCATTTAATACAACTGTATCTTTACGACCAACAGCTTTAATGTAGATTTGACCTGTCACATAAGTGTCTGTTGCAGCTTTTAAGAAGTCGTTATCTAAAGTGAGTTGAATGATACCTTGCATTGGATTAACATAATCAACTTGAACACGTCCAGTTGACGATCCATTATCAGATACAAAGTAAGCATAAATATCAGTATTTACTTTACTGATTTCTAATGGATAATCTTGTTTTCTTACTTGAAACGTTAAAACTGCTGTATTGATATCCATGTTATAAAAAGCGATATTCTCGTCAGTAATAGGCTTCAAACGTGGCTCATCAACAACTGTGATTTTCGCTTCTTTTTTTAAACCATCCATTTAAAAACCTCCTTATTTTTTAGTAATAATTTTATTGCGAACATCAAATGGTGCTGGTTTATTTGGATAGATTTGTTTGAATGTTTGCTCTTTTTGGTTGCCATATCCTGTTGAAGTAAACATTTGAACAGCATTATGAGAATGACTAGGTGTAAATTTAACATTAAGTACCATATTCAATACTTTTGCATATCCTTCTTTTCTCATTACGTCTACCACTGCCATAACTTCGTTTGTACGTTTAACATTGTCAGGTGTTGTTGTAGAAAATTGAACAGGTGCCACTGCATGTAACGGAATAGTATGAATGCCAGCCGGTAATTTATGTTCAATTTTAAATAATTGACGTCTTCTTGTTTTGCCATTACCACTAAACGGATTGTAGTTTTGTGCAACACCCGGATTAACCCCAAATACTGTATCTTTAGATAACTGAACTGTGATTGATCCGTTTAATTCAACAAAACCATTGGCAGTGACTTTAAACCGTTGTTGTGTCATCAACATACGTTGATATCCATCTTTGGCGATAAGTGAGAATGGTTTAACGCCAGAATTATTATAACGGCTACTATATACAAACGATTTAACAATAGGTTCGTTTGCTGTTCTTCCGTTTTGACCATTATATAAGCTCGACAATCTTAAAAGAATATTTCCTAAGTAATATACACTACGCCACATTTCTTCTGCGCCTCTAGGTTTACCAGCACGACCTTCATATACTTCAGGTAAAAACGATGTAATACCTTTCGTGATGCCAACCCAATTTGAGAATGACGCTAATGTACTTGAACCCCAAGTAACATAATCACCGTAGTTTGACAATTCCATTAAAAGTTGCGTCATTTCGTTATTAGGTTGATTAGCAAATCTAGGGTAGAATAAGCAATAGTCACTAACTTGAGATACAATGTTGTGACAATCCATATGTGCTGTAATTTCGTCTAAACTTTCAACGAGTGTTTTCATATTTCTACTTTCACGCTCACTAAATACTTTAGAGCCTTTATAGTTCTTACCACTAGGACTTTTACCACTGCCATTTTCCCAGTAGTAATCAAAATTACGGTTTAAATCAACATTATTTACATTCTCACGTTCTTGATTAGCAAAGCCCCATGGATTTACGATAGGAACCATGACAATACGCACATTTTTACGTAAATAAGCGAGTTGTGGATATTTTTCCCACTCGTTTACAACTAAGTTCATAAAACGGCTCATAGCGTAAAACGCACTATACTCATTACCATGAATACAACAAGTGACTAATACTGTTTTACTGTAATGTTCCGGCTCAAATGTATAACTATATACGTTGTATGTGTTTGATTGGTCTTTACCAATGTACTTTTTGAAACAATATTTATTATCGACAAACACATCATAGAACGCTTTTAAATTTTCAGTCGGATCATTACTTAACGGTGTTTCATTTACACCGCGCTCAGCACTTTTCATGTAAGGTGGATTAAATAAATATGCAGGATCATCAGTAACATTCATTAACTTATCTGTTTCTTCTTCAATGTATGCAAAATCGTGTCTTAAACGTTCAGAAAGTAATGAATGACTTTGACCGTCCATAGAAACACGACTATCTCGGACTTCTTGTTGGCCATTTCCTAAATTACCTAATACTAAGTTTTTAACACGTTTATGTTGATAACGAAGTTCTTTATCAACTGTGGTACTAGGACCAGTAGGAAGTGTGTACTTAATTTGTTCGGCAGTATGTGCTTTTGTTTCATTTCGGCTATGCTTATCTAATAACTTTTCGATATTTGTTAACATATCTCTTGTGGCAATAAAATTTAACTCATTTTCTCTAACAAAACGAGCGCCAAATATTGCATCTAAGTCGGTATATATCGTTTTTCTCATTTCAAACCTCCTACTTTAGTTTCAAGTTGCCATTGGCATCAATGACAATATCAGCACTACTTAAATTAACGATTGTGCCATCTTCTTTAGTTGCTTTTATATCTTTAGTAGCATTATCTTCTTGTTGGCGTTGTGTAGTTTTAATCGCTGCGTTTGTTTTGGCAGTCGTTACTTTATATGTGTGAACAAAGCTATTTTGACCACCTAGTTTCCCTACAGCTGCCGCTGCTTCACTTACACGCTTTTTATATCTATCTACACGTTTGAAATCACCTAACGTCACATCTTGTTTAACGATAATATTATCTTTATCCCTTACCGTTTTTACATCAACAATACGAACAAACTCATTAATACCTAAGATAGAATGATTAATCTTAACGATATCAGCTACTTTAGGAACAGCGTTGGGATAATGTTCGTTCAAAGCGATGAAGTCTAAACTGATTGATGTTTTAACTGAACTTTCGATTAATGATTGAAGTTTTTGATGCATTACTTCTTCATCTTTGATACGACCATCTTTAATCGGTGGTGCATCATAACGACCATAGTCTTTGATGCTAGGATGCTCAAACTTCATAACAAAGCCAGCTGCTGTACTACCTTCTTCTTCATCATAATCGCCATATCCAACTGCATAGGTATAAAGTTCACTACTATCTTCTTCAACTTTCATATTATTGGCGTTGATTTCATCATCTATATGATAACTAGCATTTTTATTTAAGAATGGTGTAAATACAAATGTATATGTCCCTTTTTTGTTATCAAATTCAATATCGAACTCTACATCGAAGTGACTACAAAACTTCTTAATCAAATCTTCTAAACTTTCACCTTCGCCAGCATTCTCGAATTGAGATGAACCAAGAGAACCATCTATTTTATACTTTAATCCAGTACCATCAAAAATCCGTTTGAGAAATTTATCAGCAGTGAAACTACCATCTATTGTGTCGTAAATACGAGTGTGTTTAATGATATCTAATGGTTTATAACGACAAGAAACAGACACACGTTGTTTTTTACCATGTGTCTGTCTGTCGATAATAAATACTACGTATTCTCTTTTATCTTTCGGACCTTGTACTCTTGAAATCGTCCATCGTTTCTGTAAACCTCTGACAATTTGATAATTAAATTCATCTTCAACAATTTCAAATTGTAAGACTATATCAGAACCAAGTTTAGATGTTTCGGTAGTAGACACGTACAATGGAATACTACGCCCACGTATTGGAGTAACTAATATTGGCATGTCTACACCTCACAAGTAATAAAATTTCAAGTCAAATGTTACTGATTTAACTTGCTGATTGAATTCAAAATTATTCCAACCCGGATAAAACTTTGGTTGTGCATTTGATGCTAAGTCGTTAATAGGAATACCATTTCTAAATGTTTGTACACCGTCATAGACAATCTTGTCGCCTTTTTTTAGGTTAGCACCTTCGATTGTCATAACATCACTATTACCTAGCGTAAATTGGAATATCTCTGTTGCTTTAACATCTTTTCCTAATACGACTGTTACTTTTTTGAATAAATTGAATTGATCATTAGGTACATTCCCGTGATAGTACACTGAATTGTTGTATACATTAGTAAATGAATACTTACGACGTGTATCTTCTTCATCAAAAGGAATTAACATATCATTCGACCATAATTCTCTGTCAGGTCGTTTCTCTAATTCTAATGATGTTCCGATACTTTCAGCAAAAGGTAATTCTACTGTTTCAAATTTGATTGAAAAGTTAATCTTACGACCATTTTCTTCTGGAACTACAACATCTGAACACATAACTTGATATTGTCTACCATTAACATAGTGATTATCGTTAAATGGCTCGTGATTAAATACAAGAACGTTATATTCATCTATCTCTTGATAGTCATCTTCAGTAGGTTGTACGAAACGATAGTTAAGTGGAACTGTTCGTCTTAACTCTCTAATATGAATGGGTTCGTTACTATTAGTTAGCGAGTAAAACTCATCTCGTAAACGTGAGTTATCGTTTAGTTTAGTAGAAACTACATAGCAATCAACTGTAATAGTTCGTTTACGATACTGACTACTTAGAAGGATACGACCACTTGTATTTTCTTTTTTCTCGTAATCTGTTTCTTTTTCAATACTTTCAACGGTCACATTCGTCACTTTGAAACCGAAGTCGTTCAAAGTATAACGTTGTCCGTCTTTTTTCTTAATTTCTATATCCATTGAACGACCTCCTTAGAATGAAAATACCGTATCATCATTTGCAGTTTGACCATTCACAATCGTTGCTAATGCTTCGTTGTTAACGTCCATTTCAATACGAACAACACGTTGTGAAGGGTTTGTTTGAACAGTATGTGTATGTTGGACTTGAGCGTTCATATTAGCATTAACTTTCTTCATATTAGAAGTAATGTCTGGTACTGCTAAATTGCTATTAAATGCTTCTGTAATACTATTAGCCATGCTACCCATACCACCGATAACATTTTTACCTTCTTTATTAATTCCGATGCCTAAACCTTCCATAGTCCATACACCGAATTGTTTAAATAATTTAGAAGGTGAACCAATGTGTAAAGCACTTTTAGCTGCATTAACTGCGCCCATTACTACATTACGTGCAGCATTAACCAAATTACGCGCCATACTAACAACACCGTTAATCATACCTTGGATTAAATCAACACCAACTTGTCTCATATGACCGATAAAACTACGCGCAGCACTTACTGCATTTGATACACCGCTTGTCACAGAACTAACCACTCTAGCCATGCCACTTACAACTGCGCTTACCATACTAGACATTGCTGACATGACAGCACTAACCATATTTCTGAAACCACTTGATACAAAACTAACTGCTCTCGATACCGCACTAGAGATAGCACTGACGATTGAATTCCAAATACTAGAGATAATACTCATGATAGAACTCATAATTGACGAAGTAATTCCTAGTAAATTCGACCAACCACTTGATACAAAACTTACGATAGATGAAACAATCGAACTTATAATACTAACAATTGAACTCCAAATTGAAGAAATCACACTAGAAATCGCACCCATGATAGATGATGTAACAGATAACAACGTTGTCCAAACTGTTATTACAACATTTAGTATTGCTTGTACAACTGTTGTAATAACTGTAACTAGCATAGTCCATATTGTTTGAGCGACGGTTACAAGTGTCGTCCAAATTGTTGTTGCTACTGTAACGATACCAGTCCAAATTGTAGATAAGATTGTACCTAACGTAGTAACTATCGTTGTAATAGCAGTTACTATTGCAGTCCAAATCGTTTGAGCAATAGCAATCAACATTGTCCACATAGTTTGTGCAACGGTAACAATATTTGTCCAAGTCGTCATTAAGAATACGCCTAATTGAACAACTACTGTTAAAATAGCTTGTACAATTGCATTCCATATAGTTGATGCAATTTCTGCTAGCGGTCCAAATATAGTTGAGAACATGTCAACTGTTGCTTGCCATGATTGAGTTAATACATCTTTTAAGATATTAAAAATATTAACTGCAGCTTGTACAATTGCATTCCAAATAGCTTGACCTACTTCTTGAAGTGTTTGCCATGCGGCTTGCCAATCGCCAGTTAATATTTGAAGTAAAACAGTTATTGTGCCTACTATTACATGCATCGCTACTGTAATAACTGCTTTAATAACTTCCCATGCTATTTTTACAGTATTTACTATCGCATTAAATGCTGATTCGAATAAAGGTGATAACAACTTGATAGCACCTTCAACGATAGTAACGAAACCGTCCCACATTGCACCTAATGATTCAACTGCACCTTTAACGTAATCCATTTGCCCTAATAAATCTTTAAAGAAGTTAATAACTGCTTTAACTGCGTTTCCAACTGCGCTTGAAATAGCATCCCATGCACCTGTAACAGCATCTCTAACTACTTCTGATGATTTCCACAAACCAACAAATATCGCAATTACTGCTGCGACTGCTGCTATTACCACGCCTACTGGACCAGATAACGCTGTAAGTACGCCACCTAAAATTTCTATAGCGCTCATGACAACACTAACTATTCCACTTAAACCACCGAATGTAGTAATAAGAGGGATAATTACTTGATTTACAAAAATGAATGCTGGCGCCAATGCCATTAACATTCCAGCTAACGTTGCTATAATTCCTATAATCATTCCGATAATAGGATTAGCTTCTGTTAACTTGCCTATAAATTCAGTAATAGCTAACGCCACATCTAAAACTACTGATGCTAACGGAGCCATAGCTACACCGACATTAATAAGAATGTTGATAATATTACCTAATAATTGGATAAGTTTAGGTCCGTTTTCTTGAACGTATTCAATGAACTTTTTAAATCCGTCACTCTCTGCAATCGTTGCACTCCATTGTTCGAATTGCTTAGCCATATCTGCTAAGCCTTGTAATACTATATGAGTGTTAGGAGCAAATGCTTTCATTAAGTTGAATATACCTCTAAAAGTTGAACCGAATATCTGACCTATTAATGGCAAATTCTGTTTGGTATATTCGATGAATGACTTGATTGCGTTTTGCCCTTCAACTGACTGCGCCCACTCATTAAATGCTTGCCCCATTTCCTTAAAGCCTTGCGATACCCACTCAGCTAATGGAGCTATTTGTGTAAGCACACTAATCAAGCCACTACCAAATGAGCCGGCAGCATCTAACATATCGTTAAATATTCTTACGCCAGTTGTACCCATCATCTCAAAGAACTTTTGTGCTACTTGTGAGTTTTTAGCCCAATCAAGCATTTTAGCACTAGCTTGTTCCATTCCTTTAGATACGCCATTGATAAATGGTGTAAGTCCAGCTAAAGCAACTTTAGCAGTATCAATCGCATTTGCTAATGTATTAAAGATTTGAGCTTGATTTTGTTTGATAAGGTCTGCCCATGCACCTTTCAAACTTTCTAATGAAGCCTCGTAACGTTCAGTTTCTCTAGTTGCTTCTAGTGTACCGTCAGATAACATTTTTAAAGCACTGATGCCCATAGCACCAAATGCTACTGCACCTGCACCAGCTACACCAAATGCTCCAGCTACACCTAACGCACCACCAGCAACTACGCCTAATGCGTTCAATACTGCCATTAATGCTGGTACGACACTTGCAATCGCCGGAACAAGTAATGAAATATTGGCAAGTAACGAGCCTTTTATCATATTACTGAAAACAGTTCCAAATGATCTAATATCATTTGCTAAGCTATCTAATGAATTACTGTAATCTTCTAAACCTTTGTGTAATTGTTTGAAGAAAGTCACTGGTTGATCGCCATCTACATCAAGCCGAGTGCGAACACGGTTAGGAATAGAACGTAGCATAGCTTTAAACGCTTTTATCTGTGCAATAGCTCCTGCGTTATCAACTTCAAGATTAGCTTTAGCTTTTTGATGAGCGAAGTCGTTAAGTTGTTTCTTAGCCATTTTGATATGTTCTCTTGCTCTAGTTGCATCTGCATCTAAAACAGCTGAATACTTGCTACCGTCGATACCATCTAGGTTATGTTGTAACTCAGAAATATGTGTAATAGCTTTTCTAATATTTACGTCTGCATCTGCTTCTGCATCAGAATTCTCGTACATATCTAAATATTTCTGTACTTTCTTAATGTTTGCAGTAGCTTTAGATACGTTAGCGTCTAACTCTGCATCACCACGATAAGCATCGAATTTTTCAACTAATGTCTTAGCTTGTGCGACTTTTTCTCTAACATCAGAAATATCTGCGTCAAGTTCAGCATCAGCATGAGTATTATCAAAGCCTTTTACTGCATCTCTTGCTGCTTTAACTGCTTTCATTACGCCAGAAGAATCACCATCTAATTTAGTATCTTTGATTGATTCTTGCGTTTTCTTGAAGTTTTGAGCCACTTTCTTAGCTGATTGAATAGCGTTTTTAAACTTACGTGTATTAGCCTCAATCTGTGCTTTAATACTATAATTCGCTTCTGCCACGTTATCACTCCTTTCTTAAAGAATTGTTATGATTTGCAATCATTTTAAGCAAATCAGATGGTGCATTAACTTCTTTTTTAGAGTCTGAGCCGAATTTCAGAGGCTCTCCTCTATTAAGACGCTTAACATTTTCCTCATAGTCCATAATGTCGTTAGCACTTCTAAAACGATACTCAGTTTCACCTTTTCTACCGCCACGTTTCTTTTGTTCAGCTTGTGCATCACGTATAGCAAAGGCAAGTTTATACATATCCATGTCTTTATCAAGTTGTTCATATTCAAGTGCATACATGCGATAGTTAAACTCTCTAAGTGTCATCATCTCTATTTTGTGCAAATCGTATATCTTTAGTTTGCTCATGCAAACGACAACTACTCTATCAAATGTCAGTACATCATCATTTACTTCTTGCTTTTCTTGTCTTGTTTGTATTCGTCCGGAACTAGGTTTTGGGTTAAAGGTCTCTTTCCCAATTCCTCGATAATGTTTTCACAGAAAGTATCAATACCTTCATTTTCTGCAATATCTTCTAAAACTGTTTCTAATTCTTCATCAGTTTGTGGTTTCTTTTTATGATGAGCAGTTGCTGCTTTAATCACTTTGGCTAATGCAACAACATTCCCATTTGAAAGGTTAGGGACTAACATATTCAAACCTTGTCCGATTGTCATTTGCTCAACTTCTAAACCTAATTCCTTATCAATCTTATTTAAAAAACCTAACCCGAATGATAATTCTAATTCTTTATCTTTAAATTTAATGTGCATAATTTAAATACCTCACTTATTCTTTTATTTGCGCAAATAAAAAGAGGGGATATTCCCCTCACATTTATACAGTTTCAACTTCTGTTGGTTGTGGAATGCTATCAGCCAAACCATCATCTGCTGGATCAGATGCAACAGTATCGTGGAAGCCATAAGCAGCTTTATTTTCTTCAATCGCTTGCGGTAATGTAGCATAACCACGTTGTTTTTTAAGATATACACCAAACTCTGTTTCGAATTCAGCAATACCATCAGCTTCATTAGTACGAGTGATACTATTCCAGTAACCTTGTCTATACTCAGCTTTATATTTACCATCTTCATTTCTTACGCGTTTATTGATAACCCATAACTCATATGGCGTATCATCTTCCGTAGCATCCTCAATTTCATCACATAATGTATCTTTTTGGTCCATGTAGCAATTAATTGTTACAGTAGACTCTAATGTACCACCAGAGTTAACTGAGCCATCAAATGTAGCTTCTGTATCTCTATCTTTTTCAGTTTCACGTTCTAACTCAGTAACTAACATTACTTTGTTAGCATCTTTTCTATCGCCGACTTTACGAATTAATACTAATTCATCAGTACCTTGTTTTGTTGGCATAGGTTGAATACCTCCTAAATTTTTGTATTAAAAAAGCAAGCCAACTTAATGACTTGCGTACTCTACACTTATAGTTGTATGAGATAACACTTGGTTTGTTTCTTGCTCTGTACTCTCATTCACACTTATTTGAGGTAATGTCAATGTATATCCGTCTAGTTGTATCTCATCTAGTAGGATAGATTGCACTTGAATGTATAACTCATCATTTTTACCTTTATCATCTTCTGTACACCAAATATGGATAATTGCAGTAGGACTGCCACCATAGCTGTCAAAAGTTAAACGACTAATATCATCTCTAATAGATTGAATGGCGATAAAAGGATAAGGTAATTCTTGATTGAGTTCGCTTGTGCGAATGATAGGCACGCCAAGTTCTTCAAACCTTGTATAAAGATAATTGAACAATTGCAAATTCACCGATTGTTTCATCGCATACCTCCTAACCGTTAATTAATCTTTCGAGGTCTGCTCTGACTTTCTTCGTGAACTCTTGGTAGACTGGAAACATAAACGTTTCTGGTTCCATGTAACGAGTACCGTATTCAAGGAAAGATGAATAACCAGCTTTAGAAGTGATACTGTATTTAAGATGTCCTTCTTTAGTATCTTCAACCATTCTAGCTAAGTTACCAGTCCAATAACCTTTGTTCATTACTTCTTTAGCACTTTTAACTGTATCTGCACTAAATTCAATCGCATTGTTTTGCAACACTTCATCTACATCATCATCAATATCATCGTACATTCTGTCAAAATCTCTGATTAAATCGTCGAAATCTCCACCGAAACGCATTACTTAACCTCCTCAACGTAGAACACAGTATCGTGTTCATAGTCAATTCGTTTTGTAATCTGATACTTAGTATCGTTAATATAAGCATGTGTCACAGTAGGCTCAAAACGACCGTTTAAACGTATGACATTGATGTCTTTGTTGATGTCTCCATATTGCACCACTGTTTTTTGTGGACTTAATGGACTGATATTACATGGTATTGCATCATAGCGCTTTTCATATGTCTCAGTTTTACTTGTTTTAGGGTTATACTTTCCTTTCGTTTCTTTAGCAAACACGACTCTCTTGTTATATCTCAATAGAAAATACCTGTCCCACGTTTGCCTGTTGTTCGTGGCGTATATTGATCTATTACGTCCATATATTCGTCAAAGTCGTTTGCTTGAAACGTATTAGAACGCCCATCTACGCTTTCCTGCGTCATACCTTCTGCGCCAACACGATTAAAGCGCTTGACTGCTACTTCTTCGACGATGTATTCCAATCTATCTGGAACTTCTTCGATACCGATAGGAAGTAAGCTAATCAAACGCTTTTCAGTGTTATCTATAATTCGCATAAGCAGTTTATCTTGTAAGTCATCTTTAATTGAGAGTAATAGCTTAACATTCTCTAATGTAGCCATACTATCCCTCCAATGTGTCTAAGATGTCTGCTTTCGTATCATTTTCAGATACTTCAATACCATGTTTATGTGCGATTTCAATTAATTCTGCTTTTGTATTCTTACTATCAACAACTAACTTAATGTATTGTTGATTGTATTTGTTATCAGCATGTAGTAATTGAGTAATACGCTCATCTGTAATGTCAGTAGGATAGATGTCACCAACTTCATAAGGTTTGTTATCCTCTGCATCAACAAATGGTCGTACTACTTCGTATGAATAAGCCATATGTCAGACCTCCTTAGATTAATTAGACAGTTTCAGCTGCACCTTCAGTTAATTTAGCGAATGCATTGTCGTCTGCAATGTGGAATGCAACGTCCATAGTCACACGTAAAGCAATTAATTCTTGTTCGAATAAGTTTACTGGACTACCATCTTCATTTTGCACAGTAGACAACTGACCATCTTCTGAAATTTTGTAAGACATGTTGTAAGGAATACCGTAGAACATTTTATTAAAGTCACCAGCGTACAAATCACCTTTTTTAATTTCATCAGATTTTAAGTCAACTACTGGAAGTCCGTCCAATGTATTAGAAGAACGATCATAGTAACTTTCTTTAGTATTTTCATCACGTACACCACGTAAAGCTGTACGGTTTTGAGTTTTAGATAAGAAAGCATTAGCTTCTACATCATGTTCCAATAACTCATCTTCTAACGCTAATACGTTTTCTAAAGTGATTGGACCATTTACAACATTATCTGAAGTTGTTACTGATTGTTCTACTGATTGAGCAAATGGGTTATCAACGTTTAATAAACCGGCTTCATCAAACTTCTTGTAGAATTGTTCAGCAATTTGCGGTTTCATTGCTTCGAAGAATTGTGAGTATGTGTAGTTTAAGAACTCACGAGATGCTACAACAATTACACCTAATTTATGAGAACGCATTTTAGCACTTACTAAGCTAGGTTTAGTAGTTCTGATTTTTTGACCTTCACCTACCCAATAAGCGCCCGGTTTATCTGCCCAATAAGTAAATTCTTTTTCTGATTTACCGTTCATATCTTCATATTTGCCTAATTGCATAATCTTTGAGTTTTGTAAAATATCTAAAAGGATAGGTTGATTAAAATCGTTTAATAATTCGCCTTCCTTATGTTCATGCATCATTACATGATCTGGATTAAATACTTGTGGTTTTACATCTGCCATAGGTTGATACCTCCGTTATTTTATAATTCTATTCTCATTAGCAAGTTCTTGAATCGACTTTCCACTTGCCTGACGATTGCCAAAACTACTACTTTGATTACTTGGTGTAGATTGACGAGTAGCTTCTTTCACTTGCTCTTGTACTGCAGTGTCAAAGTCGTTTTTGATTTCTTTAACTACATCACTAATCTTTTCGTTATCTTCTAAATGAATAAGCGACTCTGCAAATGAAGTAGGTAAACCTTTTTCTTTAAGGTCACTTTCAACATCAGATTTTAGCTCACGTAATTTAAATTGCTTTTCTTTTTCAGCTAACGCTTGCTCACGTTCTTCAATTTCTTTGTCACGCTTTTCTTTTTCAGTTAGTTTTGCGTAGCTTTCAGCCTTTTTCTTAGCTTCTTCACGAGCTTGTTCTAAGTCTTGCTGGTGCTTACGCTCACGTTTCTTTAATGCGCTATCTACTGCTTTACTGATAGCTGAATCTACTTCGCTTTTCGTGTAAGTTTCTTGCTTTTTTTCGTCATCGTTTACTGACTCTTTATTATCATCTTCGTTAGTGTTTTCAGAATCGCCTTCGTTTTCTGCAAAAAACTGTAAATTTAGTTTGTATAAGTCATCTTTAATCATTTTTTGTCCTCCTCATAAACGTTAAGCACTCGAATTTACCGCATAAAAAAAGCGCCCCAATCAGTCAATTAAGCCCGATTAGTGCGCTAATGTTATTTAGATAGGGAAACAAGTTACTTAACCCTTATAATTAGTTATAGTTTATGAGCAGTTTAATGACTTACTTAGGTCAAGTAGCTAACGTATGCTACCAACGAGATAATTGGATCACCATTTTCACGTTACGACTTCTCATGAGTACCACCTCAAATAAAGTTTTTAGGCTCGAATGATTTCTTCTTATCTTTCTTAGGTTTCACTTGTGCTTGGTTACTAGGATTTGTATCATTCAGACGCTTTAACTCATGATGAATATCTTTTAATACATCAATAAGTGCTGTTTGAAATTCATTCATCAGAAGCACCTGATTGTATGGTTTGTTCTAACTTTTTAATCTTGTCGTAATCTGTCATGTCGTCAGTTAAAATATCGTTTGGATCTTTTGCAAATACTTGTAAGTATTCATCCATAACGTCATCTAGTCTTTTTGAATAGTCCATTTCATCACTCCTAAAAGTTAAATGTACGACTTCCTTTGAGATTTTCTCTATTAACAAACTCTTGTAAAGAATTAGTGTCTATTTCACTTCTTATTTCTATCGTGTTATTTGATTCCTCTAACTGTTCACGAATTAACTTTAATTCAGTAGCGATTTCTTTCAAATATCTCTCTTGCTCAGTCATATCATCACTCCGTATATTTACTTAGGTTATATTTACCTTTACGTTTTTCAAAGAATTTATCACGCCAGTTTCTAACTTTTGGAACAACAATACTGCGACACCACACATGCATAGGTGGAGCATTCACTCCCGGTATCATATCTTTGACTTTGAAAACTTTCCCGTTCATACCTCTGCATGTTTTGGATGTTCTTTCGTCCATTTTCGCTACAAACTCATACTCTGCATCTTCTCCATGTTGGTCTAACATATGTCGCTTAGATGCTAATGTTTGAACTCTTGCAGTTTCAGTTAATAATAACATTCTAGCATTGTAACTTGTCGACCCTGTATCTTTGCGTAAGTCTTTCACAAACTCATAAGGATGTCTGCCACGTAGTAATACATGACGTGTGGTCTTTTGTACGTGTCGTCTTACCACGTCCATATTTGACCAAAGTCTTGTACTCCATTTATGCCCTTTAAATGGTGTAAATATGATTGTTTTAACGTCATTGATAGACACTTGGAGCGTTTCCCCTAAGATACCTGCTTGTTGCTCTAATGCACGATAATAAGCACTCTCCATGTAGTTATACATAGATTGTTCTATCTGTGCATAAGCATAAGTAACAATTAGTCCTAGTTGTGCTTGAAGTAACTTCTCACGACTAACATACATCTTAGTATTGTAGGCTCTTAGTTCTGCATTAGCTTTATCACTAAAATCTTTATTCTCAACATACTGTTTCGCTTTCTGCTGGAACATTTGAACATCTACTGCATCAATCTTCTTCTTAGCCTCAATAAATGAGATACCTTCATTAATCGCATATCTTGCATAGAAACGATTGATCTCATCTTCAATATCTTCATTCATCTCATCAACAATACGTTGTATCTCTTGAGCAATCTCGTAATCTGATTTACTTTCTTCATCAATGATTTCCTTTGCTCTATCTTCCCAGTAGGACATAGACTATCACTCCTTAATATCAGTTTGATTGTCTATACCCTGTCTGTACATACGTTCATCTGATTTTTGAAGTTGGATATCTTCTTCATTTTCGATACGTTCCATTTCTTGTTGAGGGTTATCGATAAATGATACAAGCGACATTAAAGTTTGCTGACTGAGTTGCCCACCAGCTTGTAAGTACATATCCATTTCATCTTTTACTGACTTAGGTATATTACGTGTGAATGTGAACGTTAAATCTTGAATAGCATCTTTATCTAACTCACGATTGATGCTCATAATTTGACCGATTAACTTATAACGTCTACGCAAGCCTTTTCGGAATAAGCCTTCTTTGATTGCAGTACGTTGCTCTAGTCCGAATAACTTATATTTCATAGCTTCCCCTGACTGATTGCCACCAAAGTTTTCATCAGTCATATCTGGTGTATTAGTGAACATATGAATGTTACGACTAATTCTATCTTTGTAGGCTTCGACACCATTTACATCATATTCTTTGTAAATATATTTAGCGTCTACATTACCCTCTGTCGCCTTTTCTTCATTATCTCTATATACTTCTGGAGATAAGTGAATAACATTTGCTTTTTTTTGCTCTTCAACTGACATACCTTGAAAATCAATATTACCTTTAATGAATAACATTGCGTCGTTTAAATCACTCATATAGTTAGCTGTATCTGATTGTGCATTGTCATATAGGTCAATGAGTGGAATAACTTTCTCAAAGTCCCCACGACGCTTTTCATTATTACTAAATTCTGTGATTGTTACCTTACCAAACGAATGTGGCTCTGGTGGTCTGCGTTCTTGTAGTGATAAATTAGTAGACTTATTCGCATAAAAGAAATTAGTTGCATTAGGTGTAATGATGTCTACATTGTAAATATCTGTGTCATCATATTCTCTTGTTGACGTTTGCCAGTATCTCACTGCAATCAAACTATTTTGTTCAATCGTGTTATCGTAAATTACAAATGTATGACGTGGATCAGATTTGTATAATCTCACTTCATCATCTTGATTACGGATAATATATTCATAAGCACGACCGAAGATAGATAAGTCTAGTCCGATTGAACGGTTGTGTGTATCAATGTCATTTAGGTTATGTAGCCCGTTAATCTTCTCTTGTGTACTTTCATCTTCTGTTTGTACTTGTATCGCATGACCAAAACAATAACCATTAATAAAATCTGCAATGTATGACGCAAAGTCATGTGCTGCACGATTATCTGCTAAGTGGCTTTCTCTACGTCTACGATTACGCATGATGTTGTAGTTAAGTCCTTGATAATAATCATCAAGCATTTGTAATCTAGGTACTTGCGCCTCTAAATGATGATTAATACACTCGCTAATGAAATCATAATCACCTAGTATCTCGCTTAATGTACCGTCGTAACGATATGTTTCTACTGCGTCACGTCTGTATATCTTATCTCGATGTTGTCGGTACTCTGCATCTCTTTCAAATTCATTTACTTTTAACAAGCGTTATCCCTCCTTATAAGCCCATTGATTTGATTGTGCTAATATTCTTCCTAACATTTGTTTTCGTCTGTTTATGTGGTAAATGGAAACGTTCTAAGCTATATCTAAGTGCATCTAGCAAATGGTTATTAGCGTCAATTGGTTTATTGAGCCAATTTCCTTCTTTATCTTGTTCGAATGTGTAAGTATTCAGTTCTTCAATCGTATTTACACAAGTTGGATGCACATATATCTTAAAACCTTGTATAAATTGAACGCCCTGCATAATTGAGCCTTGCCCTTTGATTGACGGTTTAATATTAGGAATACCTTTACGCTTAATCTCTGCAATCAAACGTTTCTCGGCACTATCTGCAACAATAAGCGCATCTTTATATCCTTTATCTACATACATTTGATATATCTCATCAGTGAGCATACCTTTTTCATAGTGTTCGTCATATATCCATAATTCTTTATTCTTCATGTCTACAACGGTACTAATTAATGTAGTTGGATCGTGAGTAAAGCCAAAGTCACTACCATGTGCTTTTTCTTGTGTCCGTTTGAATACTTTCAACCAGTCGAACTCTTTCACTTCGAAATTATCAAATACAAGTCCTTCAGCAACTCCCCATTCACCATCACATACAATTCTTGCACGTCTAGGATTCGTTCTGTACAAGTCTTCATAACGTGCAATATCGACATCATCAAGCCATTCATTCACTCGAAATGTTGTTGTGTATGAAAATGTGTTGTTTAGCATAGTATCTTCATCAAAGAATGTAGGTTTAAGCCAATGACGTTCACTCCAAGGGTTGAATGTAACTGTAACCTGTTTGAAGAAGTCGGGACTATTGAAGCTACCACGAATAGATTCAACAACAGTACTAAATTTATCAAAAGTTTCTATCTGATAGGCTTCTTCAAACCATGCCCAACATAATATCCCGGTATCAACTGTAATTGATGTAATTTTCAAAGGATCATCTAAACCTCGAAACAAAATCTTTTGGCCAGTTTTCTTGTAAGTAATCTCTGGTAAACTCTCGTTAAACTTAAATAAGTGAGCTACGCCTAATTGGTTTGTAGCCCACTTCAAGTCTGTATATGTTGATTGTTTATTTGTATTACTAAATCGTCTTACAACAAGCAAGTTCGCCCATTCGTACTTCATTAAACGATAAATAAAGTTGATTGCAGTCGTCTTTGATTTCTTACTACCACGACTACCTTTTACAACTCTATAAAAGTTTTTGTTGTGCCAGAATTTATTGTAGCCACCACCAATTGTTTTTGCAGGACTGATTTTTGGTCTTTCGGCCATGTCTAATCATCTTCCGGAACATCATCAACAAATATTGGTGTGGTTACTTCGGCTTCAACTTTTTCAGTCCACATTCTGTATCGTTTACCTAACAGCTCTGCAGCTTTAATCCTATCTTTAGCACCTACATCCATACTGTCAATTTCTTGGTAGCCCATACCCTGACCAACTAAAATTTGTTCTTTCATTTCTCCACGCATGACCGCCGTTAAATACTGCAATATTTCATCTTGTTCGGCAATACTTTCTTTTTTGAGTTCTTCCAAACGCTTATCAATATAGGATTTTATACTAGGTTTTTTCAAGTTTTCGCTTCCTACTGCATAAGCTGATTTTGTACTGTAACCTGCGTTAATTGCAGCTTTAGTAACTTCACCTAATCTTATATATTCATCCGCAAATTTCTGTTGTTTTACTGTTAATTTCATCTCATATACCACCAACTCTCACGCTAATTGCTTATTAAAATTAAAAAACCTACCCGAATTGTCTTTCGGATAGGTTCAACATAAAGGAGACCATAGTATGGTTTACAAACATCATTTTCTTCGAACAATCATTAGCACGTGTGGTTACCAAGGGAAATAACCACAATATCATAATATCAACATTTAGGTATCAAAAACTGTCATTTTACTGTCAATCTAACTTTCTCCTAATTCTTCTGCTAGTCTTAATACGATTTTTTTCTTAATTCTGTGGAATGTACTTTCTGATATATGATTCGTATCACAGGTATATCCCATTGTTTTATGATTAAAATAATAATCATTAATCACATCTTTTTCTTTTGATGATGATGTACTAAACACTCTTTCGATTGCTGTTTTATACATCTTGATGTTTGATAACCGAATATCGCTTAAATAATTAGTAACGATCCTTTCAGTTTTAGATGTGGTAGACGGAATATGTTCACCACCAATATTTGTATCTGTTCTAACATATGGATTTTGAATTTGTTCTCTAATATCTCTTATACGCTTATCATAGTTAGGATAGTCACAAAGTTCATCCTCTAATTTTCGTACTGTCGATAATTTTAATCCGTATTTCTTTTTTCTACTCACTATCCTACCCCCAAATAATCAAATAATATACCGTTTTTGCTTATAACCGGCTCAAATTCATCAAAGAATGAGTATGGAATACTTTTCCTATCTAAAACTTTAATTGTGCTTAAATAAGTGGCTATATCTAATCTATAAAGCTCTTTATATTTACTGAAATAGATTAAGAAAAAGGCACTACCATTCATTGCTTTCACTTCCTGCAAGTAATCAACTTGATGTTGTTTGATATTACTCAATGGCAATGATGTGCCGTTTGTATTTTTAGTATCAAATGCGATAAAACGACCATCTTTATCTAATCCGGTAAAATCTACAGTACCTTTCGACTTGTAGTAAGCCTTATTGGTACGTGTGTTATAGCTAATATCAGTCGGCACCTTATCAATGCGTGCCAACTGTTTAGCTCGATACTGTTTATTTGTATGAATAATGGCATTTTCTAGCCACATTCCACGATTACCATATCTGACTTTTTTCGCAGGGACTTTCGGCATTACTGCTCCCCCTTACTTTTTATACATATCCATACTAGGTATACAATCGGTATCCACACTATCCACCAAGTCATTCTACAACCTCCAAATTAGGTTTGTGTTGTAGTACACGTCCGTTAAAATTACGCGCATCTTCTTTAGCTGAATCTAAATCGTCGTAAGATAAGGCTTCAAATATGTTGTCAGTGATAATACATGTATTTCTATAATCGTTTATATATTTTTTCACTAAATATACTTCTTTTTTTAACTCAATCGCGTATTTCCCTATGTTGCTTCCATTATCCTTATTTCTAGATTCAACTAACTTTCTTTGCAAACATTTTCTATCGTATAACAAATCTATGTTTTTATTATCTAACTCTTTAACTTTATTCTCTGCCCTTACCCATTTATACGTTGATAACGCCCACAATATAGACAAAATAGCAATCGCAATTAACTGAAACCACTCCATCTATTTACTCACTCCATTCAAATCTGCCTGATCACCATTTAAAGCGTAATCTGATGGAGCAGTATCAATATCGTCTTCACTTTCTAAAATGACAATTGCTTGTTTCGTTAAATACATTCCAAGTGCAAGTATACTAGCTAAATAAATGAATTTAATTAATTTTATAGTCACACTTATCCACTCCTATAACAGTTCATTTTTCATTCTTGCCATTGTATCTCGATATCCTTGTCTAGCTTCTTCTTCATCAGGTGGCACCATGTTGTAACTTGCATAGACTTCTTCTGAATGATGAATATAATCATCTTCCATTTGTTTCTTTACTTCTTCGTTACCATCAAAATACTTTTTAGCTTCAGCGCGTAGTTGTTCTGTATTATCTTTCATCTTCTCAGCACTTCCTTTACACGTTGATAAATATCTTCCTTACACGTAGCCTTTATCTTTGTCTGTTGTTCCGTCTTGTCTTGCATGATTGACCTCCATCTTCTTGTTGTATGCGTCAATGAGTTGATCAAGTGAATAGTATTCAACTGAAAATGCGAATGGATAAGTTAAGAATGTGAGCGCATCTGAATTAGTGCTATCTCTATTAAAAATATTTTTGCCTAAGTTGGTATACACTTCTAATAAGATATCAATATCATCTAAGTGTTTATCCATATCTTTCGCTGCTTGCATAATATTATTTAAATTCTCTACTGTTTCGTCTGTAATCTCTAGATTCAATTGATGTGTAATACTTAATCCAAATGCCAACATATCTGCGAGTTCATCTAGTTGCACATCTAATGGCTTTCCTGGTTTCTTCTTCCAGTTCTTGAACGTTTCTAATGTGTTAAACCATTCAAAGAACTCAACAACATACGCAATCTTGCTATCCTGTAAATTAAGTGTTGGAATTCTATCGTCGAACTCCTTTTGTATTTGTAGTAACTCTTGTAATTGATCAACTGTTAATGTGTTAGTCATTGTTTGTGTCCTCCAAGTTATTCAGTATTTTTTCAACGTTATAAGCAAATTGCACAACTGTAATTTTGTCGTTTAACCACTTAGCGTGTTCACGTTTGATTAAGACCAGCTTGTTCAATTCACGTTGTTGATCTTCAATAGTAAATTTATGGCTTTGTAATTCTGAAATTAAGTTACTAGCGCTTTCTTTTGTCACTTCGAATGTATCTTTTGAAAGATGATCTGACACTACTTCTAGTTCATCCATCACTACCACGCTCCTTAACTGGTAAAATTCCCATTTATTGTTCCTCCAATTTTTGAATTAATTGAATGTTGTACCATTCTTGAAAAACGTTCACTTTCTGCTTTTGTATCAACTATTTGATATCTGTAATTCAACGCAGGTGCTACTGGTGGTTTAAGTGGCGACTGCTTAATAACTACTTTTTGTTCGCCTACCAATGTATGAAAATTACCACCATTCAATAAGCTGAGTAAGTCATTTTCATCTAGGTATATAGTTTCTTCACTCATCACTACCACACTCCAAACCACTTACTACTTCTTCAATAGTTTTTTCAATTAATTTCATAAATTGTTCATCAGAATAATTATCATTATCAAAATATGCTTGCTCAATTCTTTCATAAGCTGATGCTTTTAATTTAAATTCATCACGTTGTGTTCTTACTGCTCTAAGTTGTCGTACAATCGCGTCAATTTCACGTTTATGAGGATCGCGTTCTTTTTCATCTTGATAATATCCGTCTATGTCTAATGTATGTCTGCGCGCAAACTTTATTAACATTTCTTTAGTTGGTTGGTTTTTCATAATATTTCCTCCCAATTGCTATTTGATATGTGTCGTCAATCTCAACTTCAATTTCATCATCTATTGTGATAACTGCACTTTCTTTCACACCTTCAAAGTTCCATTTCAACTCTTTAACATATCCGTAGTAATTCATTCGGCTATTCGGAGGAATAAACCAAATGAAATCACCTTTATCTAAATCAATGACCTTAGGCATGATCATCACCTGCTTTAAAATGCTTAGTTGCAAATTCTAGTAAGTTGAAGTAATACTCTGATGGTTTCACTGGTGGATAGGTACGTTTTTGATTAATGATTTTGATTGCCGACTTTTTCTGTGGATGTTTCTTCTTACGTTCTTTACGTGTTTTAGTAATATTAGGTTTAGTCGCTTTAACCGTTCTTTTCTTTCTTCTTTTAACAGGCGTGTTCACAATGTCATCAATATCCCAACCATGAAACATACGGTTAGTTATATCATCTTCAGTAATATTGTTTTTAGCTGCTCTCTCTAACTGCTTATCACTAAAAATGTAAACACGTTCTTTAGAACGATAAACTTTGTTGGCTTTCATTGTTATCCCTCCAATAACTTAAATATATCTAGTTGTTCTATGTCCGAATCTTCTATAACTTGATATTGGCCAACAAAGAAACCTTCGATACCATTTAAGGTACCGTCAGCACTTCTTGTTTTAAAAATGTCTATGCCACCTGTTTCGTGTTTGTGTAATTCAATTGAGGTCACATTATTTTGGCCAACTTCAATACTTTTAGTTTCGCTACATACTTTTTTAATCATCCCAATCACTCTCCAATTGTTTTTGAAATTGTAAACGTAATTCTTCAAACTCTGGATCGTCATTAACTATTTCTTTTTCTTGGTTACGATTCTTCAACCATTCAGGTGTCTTTTCTCGTGATTGTGTTACTTTAGGTTGATAGGACTGTTCTTTTTGTTCCTGCCTTTGTTGTTCGTATTGCTCAACTGCTTTGATGGTTGTTAAGTTACGCTTACGCCAATCTTTGAGTAAGTAGTCTATGAATTTGTAATTATGAGAATTATTCAGTGCAGCTTTCCTTATTGCATACGCTACTAACTCTTTTCCGTAATGCTCCATATCTTGAGTTAGTTTTTCAGTTGTAATTGGACTTGGTATTTGTTCAATGTTTTCTTGATACAGGTTGTAAATCGTAGCGAAGTCGTCGCCTACAACAACATCATTATTATCATTGTTTTCATTATTCTCTTTATTATCATTATTGTTTGTTTTTTTCTGTGTCTTTTCTGTGTTACTTCTGTGTTTTTTCTCTGTCTTTTCACTGTCTTTTCTGTGTCTTTTTTTCAAATCTTCATCTTGATAATCGTCATAATTGACAACGGTTAGAACTGTTTTTTTAGTGTCTTTTTTTACGACTAACATTCCGTCACTTTCTAAAGTTTTTAAATATTTATCGACCTTAGTTATCGACCAACTCCAACGTTCTCCAAGTTGTCTAAGTGACGTGATTCTTTGACCTCGTTTGACAGTAATCAAGTCTCCATCATGCATGATTTTGTTATCTGAATGATTAACCATCAACAAAATATCAATCCATGCTTCAAAGCGTGAAAACTTTCTTTTTTCTTCAAACAACCAATGTTTTTGAATTGAACGGTGCAAACTTATCCAACCAGTCATACAAACACCTCACTCTCAAACTGGTTGAAGTTCATTGTTTTAACGCTTTAATTTTTTCTGGTATTTCCCAATTAGAGGTAAATTCTTTTAGTTCGTCAGTCATAGGTACATTGTTTTTATAACCTTTTTCACCCATGAGATAATTGCTACATAAATTGTAAGCAAGAGCTGCTTGTTGTTCGTTTTTAAAATTCCCTATATACATTTGTCTCTTTTTATAACAGATAGAAGCTCGTATTTTATTATCGTTAATTTTAGTTAAACCTTTATATTTTTTTCTATTTTTACAATAATATTTACTCGTACTATAGTTATTTTTAGGTGTTCGATTATCCTTGCCGATGATATTGATATATCCTGCACCATTAAAATATTTCATTACTGCTTCATTATATTTTCGTGCTGCTTCGTCTTCATTTTCGAAATATCCTAAATCTATTTTTTTATTATCGACTGATATATTCACTTTCCATTTTTGTAAAGATTTACTCCAACCTAAACCTTTATATTTACTTTTGCTCGAAGATTTAGCCATTCTATAGCGAAATGAATTTCCTTGTTTAACAAGATTGTCTCTAGTAAACAAGTTGTTTCTTTCTTTTTGACAACCTTTCCCGATAAGAAAATTCACCAATGTAATGTCGCCATTTTCACTAACAGTAGCTATTCTACGAGTATTTCCTTGAAATGATTTCCACCACTTATATTGATTAACTCTTTCATAATCTTCATCATCTACAAATATTTCTTCTCCATCTTGTAAAAAAATTGATTTAACCATGCTTGTTCACTCCTTTAAAACGGTAAATCATCATCACTGATATCAATTGGCCCGTTAGCATTTGCGAAAGGATCTTGTCCTTGTGGTTTAGTATTTTGGCCACGTTGTGTCTGTGATTGAGTTTGTTTCTGGTAAGTGTCTTGTTGGCCAGCATTTGAATTTTTAGGTTCAAGAAATTGGACACTATCTGCAACTACTTCAGTCACAAATATTCGACGACCTTCTTGATTTTCATAGCTGCGTGATTGAATGCGACCATCAACGCCTGCTAGTTTTCCTTTTGATAAATAGTTGTTAACATTGTGTGCTTGTTTTCTAAATACGATAATATTGATAAAATCAGCTTCACGTTCGCCCTGTGCGTTAGTGAAATTGCGATTAACTGCTAGTGTGAAAGTTGCAACATCAACTCCACTTTGAGTTGTTCTAAATTCAGGATCTTTAGTTAAACGACCTATTAATACGACTCTGTTAATCATTTATTGTCCTCCTACTTTGTTTTTGGTAAATATTGTCCGGCAACGTACCAATTAGCATTTAAATCTTTTTTATAACCTGTCATGTCAGCTACACTTTTCACAGGTAAATCAGCTGAACAATTATGACATTGCACGTTGTCAATTAAGTGAGGGATATAGTGATTACCAACATTGCTACATGAATGACACATATATCGGCAGCGATATAACTTTTTACCATCTTTTTCTTTAATGCCTGTGTAGTAGTAAGATGTGTCTTCTGGCTGTTCAGGTCGATCATCATTTTCTTTTTTAATATCTAATTGTTTTAACGCTTCAGCCATAGTATTAGGTTCACTTTCTGAATACACTGTTTCACCTTCTGGTTTAACGAGAGATATTTGTTTTTTTGGTGGTGTCGGTTTAATAGTGGCTGGCATATTTATATGATGATCAGTTGGTTTATGTTGTTCAGATGGTTTGCATAACTTCATCAAATCAGTTTTAGATGTTTTTTTAGAATTTAAAATTTTATCAGAAATGCTATTAATAAAGTCTGAACTACCCTCCATGTGATAACTTACTGTTCCATCTTTCTTTTTTGTAATTCTGAATTTATTTGTCATTGATTATGTCCTCCTACATAAACAGGAACGCCTGTAACTTCCTGAATACTTTGTTTTATATGTGTAGCGTTTGCATTATTGCTACTTAAATGAATTAAGTGAATTTCTTCTAGTTTTGATAAATCATTTGCTTCTAACATTCCGATTGCATGTTCTAAGCTAAAATGAGACTCCATAATACGATTGGCCAATACGTTATGAATTACACCGTCTTTAATGTTTTGCTGCATCTGTTCGTAGATGTAGTTCACTTCTAACATCATGTGTGTAACGCCTTTGAACTTATATTTAAGGTATTTTGTATCTGTGATATACAAAACTTTGTAACCATGAACGCTTTTAAGTAAAAAACCAACTGGTTCATTAGCGTCATGTTCAACATCAAATGGTAGTATCGACCATGTACCGATTCTTAGTTCTTGTTTTGCTTTGATTGTGCATATTCTATGACTTTCTGTAGGAATTGCTTGCTGAGTGCCTACAGTCATATGACAGTTAATACCTTCATTGACATATTGCTTTATATACTTAGCGTGGTCGCCATGTTCGTGAGTAATTAAGCAACCTTTGATTTTTCTTGTTCGACCTTTGAAGTGTTTCTGAACCTTTTCAAATTTGATACCAGCTTCAATAAGAAGTGAGGTACTGCCATCATTAATGTGATAGCAGTTACCATTTGATCCTGTTGCTAAAGTTTCTATTAAAATGGATCTTTCTCACTTTCTTGTTTAGGTGCTTCTTGTGATACTTCTTCAAAGTTACTAACATCAGCTGGTTCAGGTTCTTCTACTTCTTTAAATTGAGCATCTTCATATTGTTGTGGTTGTTCAAAGTCGAGTTCTTCTTGATTTGCTTGTTCTTCTACTTCTGCATCTAGGACTTCTTTACGTTGACGAGTTTCTTCCTCTCTAATATGATTCGATAAAAGACTGGCGTCATCTGAACTATTGAGTAATTTCTTGCAGGCACGATTAATCACTGTCTTCTTTGCCATTTCTTGTGGGAATCGTCTATGTGTTCCATCTTCTTTAAATTCACCGTTATAAACAGATTGTGATTGTTTCCATGCTTCTTCAATTTCTTCAAAAGTCATGATTTCTGTATAATTTTTGCTTTCATCATCGAATACAACCGTTGCATATGCTCCAATAATCTTTTTAGTATCACGATTACCAAATGATTGAGAATGTTCTAAGTCGACAATCTTACCGTTTTTAGTTGTGTACTTAACGTCATCGCCTTCAAAAATTACTTCTGCATTGATTTCTTTGGCGCCAGTCACACGTTTAGTTACTGCCATTGTTCCATGATAACTACGTTGGAATTGAACTTTATTACGATACATAATGAAGTAACCTTGATTTTTAGCAGGATTTAAGCCTTGAACCACCATATCCATAAGTGCATTTGCTACGCTGGTAGGCGTCGCAAACTCTAATGCCGGTTTATATCCGTCTTTTTTAGAGCCTTTTAACTCTTGTAGCTGTAACATTGCCGATTTCATTGCATTTTCCGGTGAATAGTTTGAGGGAAATTGTAAGTCACCTTGTGATTCTAATGTTTTTACTCTCGCTAGTACGCTATCGCCCATTTTGTTATTTTTTACTAATAATTCGTTTGTCATATTAAATCGTCTCCATTCTTAATGTTTTATCTTGACCACTTACTACTAATTGAATTTGTTGTGCTTCTGTCGGAATGATATCTGTTACACTTTCTGCGTTATCGATAAAGATTGGTGCAGTGATTCCATAGTGTGTTGATAATGTGTTGATAATATCTAAACCAACATTGATTCTTGCTGCGTTGTTAAGGCCACCGTTATATTCAACGCCATCAACTGTACAGACGCATGTTTCTTTGATTTCACCGTTAACTTGATGATTGAATAGCTTAAAGTTAGCCTTTTTGAATTTCTTGTTAATATTTTCAGTAAGCATTTTGACTTTGGTAGTCGTAAATTCTTTCAAGATATAAAGTTGATGTTCATAATCTTCTTTTTTATCAAGTAGTTGATCTTCTTCGCTTTGTAAATCTTTAATGACTTCATCAAGATGTTCATTTGAACTTTCGATCGCTTTAGCATTTTCAAACGCAACTTTTTCTTGAGTGAGTTCATTGATTTGTTCATCAATCTTGGCTACTTTATCGCTAATAGTAGTTTTAATATCTTTACGTTTCTGATTGATTTCATTGATGTCATTTAGAATTGATTTGTACTCATCTGTTTGAGTGATATCAACATTGCCTGCTTTCAATTTATTGATTCGATTTTCAATACGTTGCACTCTTTCGTTAGCTTCATTGACTTTAATTTGTAAGTCGTTATTTTCATTCTCTAATCTTTCGATTAATGGCTTGATTTCTTTGCCATCAGAAAGTATCTTTTCAGTCTTTTGTTTTAGGTTCTCTAAATCTTCAGACTGTTGTTTATTAAATTTGGCCAACGCTTTTTTATTTACTTCTTCAACTTGTTCAGGTGGTAATGGTTGGCCACAACAAGAACAAACATTATCGGTACTAGGTTGAAATTGTCTCGCTCTAACTTCTTCTTCTTTTTCTTTGAAACCATGATACTCAGATAGCAATGCTTGACGACGTTTTGATTCGTATTCAATTTGTTGTTTGTTGTTTCTGATTTTCGTTTCTAAGTTGGCCACCGTACCATTTTCTACACTCAGTTCATTTGTTGCTGCATGAATACGCCCTTCATTGTTAGCGTCATGATTATCTTCAAGACGATTCAGTTCAGCTTGTTTATCTGCAAGTTGATTACGAAGGTCAATCTCAGCTTTACCATTCTGAATATCCACTCTCTCATTACCTAACTGTTCAATTTTTTGTTTAACTGTGTTGTAACGTTCTTCATCATGCTCAGGGACATCTTGTTTATTGCTTTCAGTTTGATTGATTCTGATAGGTATATCTTCAATATCTTTTCTAATTTGCTTAATCTTATCGTTTAAGATTTTTGTTTTTACTTCGATATCATGATCACCTAAGATGTCTTTTAAATCCTTAAAGTCCTTATTCGTTTTGATGATATCTTCATCATCAATTTGGTCTGCAATTTCAAATAACAATTCACGCTGTTTCTTCCATTCCAAGTCATTAAATGCTGCAGGATTAGTAATGAGTTTAAATACATCTTCATCTACCAGTTCAGCGATACGACTTTGGAAGTCTTTTACTTTTAAACTTTCGTCATTAATATATTGTTTTTTAGTTCTTGAACGACTATATTCTTTGCGATTATTACTTTGATTTTTAGTGTATTTCGGATGGCTTTCTTTTTTGATTTTTAAAGTTTTGCCATCTTTATTTAATTCAACTTCAACTGTTGGAATAAGTTCATAATCTTCTTCGTTATTTTCTTTTAACGGTACTGGATTAAATGACTTCGTTGAGCCATCTAAACCTTTATCAAATAACAGCCATTGTAGTGCAGTAGCAGTTGTTGTCTTACCAGTTCCATTAGCTCCGTACACTCTTGCATCTTGGCCATTAAATTCAAATGTTTGTTTCTTAAAGCCTGCAAAGTTTTCGATTGTCAGTTTGTTAATAGTTAAATTCATTCTTGTTCCTCCTCATCATTGATACCAAGAATATTTTTTAACTTGTGTATTTGAATAATATTAGCGATTTCGTGATATTCTTCTTCGTGGTTTAATAAGTTAGCAAGCCCGATAGAACGACCGTAGATAACGTTAGATGATGATGTATCATCTTCTGTAGCAACTCCAATCAATGAAAACACTAGAATATCGAAATCAGTTTCTTCATCTATCTTTTTAGCTAATTGAAATAATTCAGTATTTTTTTCTGCGAATATTTTTTTTAATTCTTCCTGCGTCATATCTTTAATTTCTTTAGTCATAGTTGACTACCTCCGAATAATTTTGTATTTTTAAAGTACGAATAATTTTGTGTACACTTTGACTGTTTGCTATTGGTAGTAGCAATCAGTCTTTTTTTGTATCAATAAACTCTTTCATGTCTTTAATTGCTTGTCTGTAACCTTGAAGATACACTCTTTGTAACTTATCATCTGTATGTCTTGGTATTTCTATATCGTTGTATTTACCAGACACATAATCTTTAAAAATGACCTCAACCCTTTCTGTAATTCTTCTTTGACCATTTAATAATTTGCTAATGTAACCGTTAGAAAGACCTATTAAGTAACTTAGTTTATTCACGCTTAACTTATCTTGTTTCATCTTTTTTCTAACTTCATGAATTAAGTCCATTTTTACTCCTCCGTTTCGTAATAAAAATTGTCAAAGAATACGTATGTCGCTAGTGCGATTAACAGCGCTGTTCCCAATGCTTTCATAAAAAACATTCCTGTAATGAATAATGCTGTTGATAATGCTAGGAACATTACTCCAGCAACTACAATTGATTTATCTTCGTTAGTCATTTCATCACCTCCTTAATAGATTTCTACGCTATACAACATTTTGATTCGCATTTTTAAAGCACGTTGTGATGTTTCTGTATTACGCAAACATTGAAGTAATGTTCTTTGTTGTTCTTCATGTAAGAAGTCGTCAACCTCAATTGGATAATGACTAAAAATATCGTCTGCTGCGTCATATATATGTTCAGGTGCTTTGTATGGATTAGTATGTTGTAAATGAGCAATCAACAAATCTTTATTTGTCATTTATATTGAGTCCTTTCTTTAATTTCTTCGTCATAATCGTTAAGAAACTGTTTCATTTTCTTGCGATTAAACAAATACTTTCCGTTGCCATCTTCATCAACAAGTTGACTGAATGGTTTGATTTTTCTTCTGAAGTAATCATCTTTAAGAATGTTCTTAACTATCCAACTTTTAGTTTGGTTATAATATTGTGCTACTTCTGTAAGTGTCATGTTCATTGGTTGGTTATCAGTTAATTCTTGATACTCAACTTTCGAGATGATCACATAGTCTTCAGGAATAGGTACTGTAACGTTGATTGTTTGAACCACACTATCCCTCCTTTAAATCAAGTTCTAGTTGATAAACTGTGTCATATGGTGGTTGCCATTGTTCAACAAATTTCACTGCTTCTTGATAACGACCTCTCGGAATACACGTATAACTTGGAACCTGAAATACATTTTTAATGCTTTTATAAATTTCTGAGAACAATTTTTTAGAAACTTGCTTGTAGTAGCCATTGAATTTATTTCTAACTACTTCTGCTACTTTTTGGCCAACTAACTTTTGAATATGTTTTGCTTCTCCATGCATGATTGGATAACTTTGTTCGATGGCCGTAACACGTTCATCAAGTTCTGTGTTTCCTTGAGCAATCAGTTGTATCTGCTCTGAAGTAGTTAATGGTTTAGCTTGATATCCACCTGTTTTTCGTATTGAAGGTAAAACTTCTCTAGTTATCCAACGCTTAAACGCTTTTGCCTTTTTCTTTATTTCTGGATTGTTACTTTGTCTTGCTGCATCAATCACAATTGAGTAAAGACCAGATTCGTTGATAAAAGGTGCTTTTTGATTCCTGCCGATGGAATCCCGAATTGGGACTTCACGAATATCTTCTTTATCAACGTGATCTTGAACAGCTTTTGTGCTTCTTGCATAACCTAGGATTTCTGCAACATCTTTACCAAGAAAGTAAGGCTCATTGTCGATTTCTAATGTCCTTACTGGTAATTGTTCAAAGTTGAAAGTTTGTAATTGATTCATTTTTATTGCCTCCTTATTTTTTAGAGTTTTAATCTAGGTTACTTTCTTCTTTCGTCTCGTTTTTGAGACATTAGGATTAAAAAAATATTTATCCATGCTAATTTTCAACACTTCACAAATAGCACTGGCTTCATCAATTGTGAAATTACTTTTATTTTTATTAATTTTTTGACTGAACTTAGATGGTGTCATACCTATCATTAAAGCAACTTGCTTATGTGAATATTTACTTTCATCAATAAAATTTCTTAAATCCTGATAACGTTTTTCATTCAATGCATCTCACCTCTTTCGTCTCAATAATGAGATTACACTGAGAACTATACACGCTATTTTTTTTAGTGTCAACAAATAAATTTCATTTTTGGGAAATTAGTTTGTAAAATACGTTGCATTTTTGAGAACAAACTTATATAATAAGTTTGTAAATTACAAATCAAGGAGAAAAACAGATGACAAAATTTTCGGATAACCTTAGTAAACTCAGAAAAAATAACAATTATTCTCTAAAGGAATTAAGTGATAGATTAAATTCAAAATATAATGTGAAATTTTCTAAAGCATCAATCGATAGATGGGAAAAAGGTACTACTAGTCCATCAATGGAACATGCTAGTGCGTTGTCGGATTTCTTTAATGTTTCTTTAGATGAGTTAAGTGGTCGTGAGGAACTAGTTATTGAAGAAAAACCTAATCATCTTGCAGCACATCTTGATGGTGATTTAACAGATGAAGAAGTACAAGAAATACTTGATTATGCAGATTATCTCAGAAGTAAAAGAAAATAAAGGGTGTTTTACATGGGGAGATACGAAGATTTATTAGTAGAAAATGATTACATAGATGTGATTGAATGTAGTAATTTACCAAAAAAGTTATCAGGTATATGGCTTGGAGATATGATTTTAATTAATCGTAATCTTCCAATTACAAATAAACTTGAGACGCTCGCGGAAGAACTCGCACACAATGAACTCTCACATGGAAACATACTAGATCAAAACAGTTTTATTAACCGCAAGTTTGAAAACTATGCACGACGATTAGCATATGAAAAATTAATACCATTAAAAGATTTAGTAAACGCATATTTGCAAGGTATCCATAACTTATATGAGCTTGCTTGTTTCTTTGAAGTAACAGAACAATTTATTTTAGAAACTCTTGAGCATTATAAGCAAAAACATGGATATTCTGTATGTTGCGATGGTTATATCATTCAATTTGAGCCATTGCGTGTGTTTGAACACAAAAATTAATACGAAGGGAATTTTTTGAAAAATGAAAAAAGTCTTTGGTGTATTGTTAGCTAGTACATTAGTTTTAGGTGCATGTGGTAATGACGATAATAATTCAGATGATAAAAAGTCTAATAATACCGAAACAAAATCAGTAAATGAAAATAAACCACAATTCGCAAATGACACTCTAGTTATTGATCAAGCAGTATTAAAAATTGATGATACTTTTATTCTTAATGACAAAGATTCAGGAGATAAATTATTAGCTTTCAAGTATCATGTTAAAAACAAATCGGATAGCGAAGATATAACTTCAATGAACGTATGGATTGCTTGTTTTGAAGCAACTCAGGATAGTGATAATACTGTAAATAAATTAGATGTCGGAATTACACCTACTACTGGAAAACTTGGTGAATGGAACGAACATAGTAACGACACTATTAAAAAGGGTAAAACTGCAAAAGGTATCATGACTTACAAATTACAAAACGATGAAGATGTAGTTTTAAAAGCTACAAAAGGTGCTGATGGTAAAAAATTAGGTACTAAAACAATTAAGTTAGATGACTTAAAATCTGAAGATTATTCAGTAACAGAAGATTTAACAGATAATAGTAAAAAAGATGATACATCAGAAGATAATGATTCAAAAAGTGTAGCTAGCGCTAAATCGGATGACAACAATTCTAAAGAAAATAAAACTGAAGATGACAAAACAACTAGTGATTCAAATGATTCTAATGCACAATCTTCAAAAAATTCTACATCAAATAATTCTAGTTCAACTAGTAATTCAAATAATAATAGTCAGTCAACAAATAATGCTCAAAATAACGTAGCCAGTGCTAGTAGCAATTCACAAACTGGGCAATCCACTCAAACTAATAATCAACAAGTAAATAATCAACCTTCAAATACTCAAGAAATACCACCTACAACTCATGATGAATCTCAAATGGGTTATGGTCGTGGCGATTATGAAGCTGCTAAAGAAGCAAGTGAAAAAGTAGCAAATGATCCTAATGCTCATGTTGGTGGACCGGGATGGGTAAATCAAGGTGAAGGTTATGATAGTTGGAAACAAAGACAACAAGAAGCACAAGAAGCTGTAGTACAACAATAACTTTTTAGGGTAGCATACCTACCCTTATTATTTTTTTGACTTTTTTAGGAGGAATTCATATTGAATGTTAAAAAAGTAGGCAATTCATGGGAATATGATTTTAGATACAATAACAAAAGATATAGAAAACGTGGTTTTAAGACAAAGAAATCGGCCACTGAAAATATGAATATTAGATATAATGAAGTGTCCAAAAATAATGAAATTCCATCAGATATACCATTCATAAAATACTTTAAAAATTGGATAGTAGTTAATAAAGAAGATAAAGTATCACAATCTACTTTAAATAGATACTTTAACGCTTTGAAAATCTTTGATGAAAAGTTTGGCCAAATTTCAATTAAAGATGTATCGCAATTAAAGTATAGAGAAATGTTAAAAGAATATGCTGATGGCAAATTTGTTGGTGGCCGAAAAGAAGGCCGAACAAAAGAAAGTGTAAAGAAATTGAACAATTGTTTCTCACAAGCATTTAAAGATGCAATGAATGAAGGAATTATCTCACGTGATCCTACATGGAATGCACCAATTTATGAAAAGAAGTTGGCCAAAAAAGAAGAAACTAAGTTTATGACACTTAATGATTATAAGCAGCTTAAAGAGTTTGCTAAAAGTAATGATAACTTATCGTACCTAGTTATCTTTATGCTTATCTCTACAGGTGCTAGATTTGGAGAAATTCAAAAGTTAATGTATGATGATATTAATTATAAGAATAAAACAATTCATCTACGTGGCACTAAAACTGCATCTGCTGATAGAATAGTTACTATTTCTGATAGAGATATGGATTACATTCAAAACTTTTTAGAAAGTCGTCCAAAACATCATAATCATATCTTTAATACTGGTGCCAATTTAATTAGTAACAAAGCAGTCACTGATACATTACGTAAATTCTTAATAGAAAATCGTAAAGGTAATTACACGTTACATTCATTAAGACACACACATGCATCTATGTTGTTGGCCAAAGGTTTATCAATACAATATGTAAGTAAGCGACTTGGCCATGCTAATATTGAAATAACTTGGCGTGTGTACAGTCACTTATTAGAAGAATTAAAAACTGAAGAAGATGAAAAGCTAAATAAAGTTATTGATTTCTAAAAAACAGTCAATGAACGGACAACATTTTTCGTCAAAGCCTATGACTAAAGCAATTTAACATTCCCTCCGTTTCCGTCATTTGACTCTTTACTTTTTAAGTAAAGAGTTTTTTTTAT
>ERZ1023508.100-NODE-100-length-39494-cov-6.615964_pt1 | contig 39494 bp, 34 predicted proteins | sample MGYA00380548_ERZ1023508 | MGnify/ENA primary metagenome ERZ1023508 (study PRJEB33173, sample SAMEA4830311) | metagenome | study: EMG produced TPA metagenomics assembly of the PRJEB25223 data set...
ATCTCGGTGGTCGCCGTATCATTAAAAAAAAAATCGATCGCCAGGTAGCCGCCCGGGTCGGGCGGGGAGAGTCGGCCAGCTTCCACGTCGAGCCGGGTCAGCACATCATCGGCATTGGCCGTGACAACGAAGGCGAGGGGCTTTGCGCATTGGCGCGCCTGCGTCGCGAAAAGCTCGTCACTGTTGAAGCAGGGCAGAAATACACGTTTCGTATCGTAAGTGAGGCCAGCAGCGGTTTCGATATCCGCCCGGACGAAGAGGGCAAGTGATTCGGCGCACCCCGGCGCATGGGTCGGTTGTGGCTTTAAACTGTGACTTTTGCGGATGAAGCCCATGGCCGACACAACTTTGATCTGGGACGAGGGCAAGGGGCCGTGGACGTTGATCCTGGCCCACGGCGCTGGGGCGCCCATGGACAGCTCCTTCATGAATTCGATGGCGGCCAAGCTAGCTGCGCAGGGTATTACCTGCGTGCGATTCGAATTCGATTACATGGCCGCACGCCGAGTGGATGGGCGTAAACGGCCTCCGAGCCCCCAAGCGAAGCTTCTGGAACAATGGCGTGCGCAGGTCGAAGCCATTCGATCCAGGCGTACGGGCCCCCTGGCGATTGGCGGGAAGTCCATGGGTGGCCGCATGGCAAGCATGATTGCAGACGAAGTCGGCGTGGACGCACTGGTCTGTCTGGGTTACCCGTTTCATGCACCCGGTAAGCAGGACAAGCCGCGAGTGGCTCATCTTGCGCAATTGAATACACCAACCCTTATTGTCCAGGGCGACCGAGATGCCATGGGCGCCCATGAGACGGTTCAAGGCTACAGCTTGGCGCCTGCGATCCACATCTATTGGTTGCCATCGGGTAACCACGACCTCGAACCGCTCAAACGCTCCGGGCATACGCATGAGGGCCATCTCGCAGTAGCGGCTGATGAAGTGGCGGCCTTTCTATCGGCGCTCGCGTGACGCAACGCGCCGATCGGCTCTTTGGGCAGGTATGCAATGCTTCACCTGCCGAAACGATTCGCTGAGCGAAGAGCAAGCGTTGCCCAATCGTACGGGTGGGCAACGTCCGATGAGCAGGGCTTACAGGTCCAGATAAACGATGAGCGTCCTCCTGAATTCCGCCCTGCGTCCTCAGGGCCATCCGTGCGTTCCATCGCTATCGTGAGCCGCCTGGGTCAGCCGGTAGAAGGCCCCGGCCTAAGGCGTCATGCTGGCGAATTCTGGACCTGGCTCAGTCCTAACACCTTCAGTACAAACGCGTATTCGAGCGCAACGTCCCTGAACGCCTGATAGCGACCGCTCATCCCACCATGCCCGGCACCCATTTCGGTCTTTAGCAACAGCAAATTCTGGTCGGTTCGCGTCGCGCGGAGCTTGGCGACCCATTTAGCCGCTTCCCAATACTGGACTCGACTGTCGTTGTAGCCGGCGATCACGAGCGTCGCCGGGTAATCCTGGGCACGGACATTCTCGTAAGGGGCATAGCCCTTGATGCGTTCATGGACATCGGCCTCGTTGGGATCGCCCCATTCATCGTACTCGGTGACCGTCAGCGGAAGGTCCGGATTGAGCATGGTGTTGAGCACATCAACGAACGGGACCTCTGCAATTGCGCCCGCGAACAGCGCAGGCCGCGCATTCAGTACGGCCCCTATCAACAGGCCCCCGGCGCTGCCACCGCTGATGATCAGGCGGTCTGATGCTGTGTGGCGGGTCTGGATGAGATGCTCGGCGCAGGCGATGAAATCCGAGAACGTGTTCGTCTTGTGCTCAAGCTTGCCGGCGCGATACCAGGCCTCACCCAGTTCACCGCCACCACGTACATGTGCAATCGCAAAGACGATGCCTCTATCCAGAAGCGAAAGGCGCGCGTGTGAGAACCACGCATCCATGCTGGCGCCGTAAGCACCGTAACCGTACAGGTAGAGCGGGGCAGCCTCACCACGCTGCAGAACGTCCTTGCGACCGACCAGACTAATGGGAACCTGGGTGCCGTCGGGCGCCGTCGCCCATAGACGTTCGCTCGTATAGGCGTCAGCGTCGAATGGCCCTTCGACAGGTGTTTCCTTGAGGACGCGTTGTTCGCCGGATCCCAGGTTCAGCTCGCGAATCTGGGCCGGACGGTTAAGGGCTTCGTAACGCAGTCGGATGACAGGGCTCTCGAATTCGACCGTGTCCTGCACGTAGAGGTTGTAGACCGCATCGGGAAGGCTGACCCGGTACGGCTCGCTCGCATCCCGGTGGATTTCCACGACGGGTAGCCCCCCTTCGCGCAGACTGAGTATGAAGGCGCCGTCGTGGGCACCGACCCCTTCGATCATGCGAGCGGGGTCGTGGTCGACCAGCGTGCGCCAGGATGACCGTTCCGGGCTGGACTCGGGTGCGGCGTACACGCCGAAGTTGATGCCGTGCTGATTGCTGCGGATCAGCCAGGTCCACTCAACGCCAAGCCGCCCATGATCGAGGAAATACTCGTGGCCTTCCTCGCGTTGCGATACGCAGCGGAACGGCTCATTCGGCGTGCGAGCGTCGAGTATCCACACCTCGCTCGTGGTTTTGCTGTTCGCGAGGATGATCAGTTGCCGCTCCGAGCTGCTGAGGTAGCAATGCACAAAGAATCGGCCGTCTGGATCATGAAATACTTCGTCCGGACGCTCACTCGCAAGCCGATATCGATAGACCTTGTGCGGGCGATGAGTGTCATCCAACTCACCATAGAACAGGGTATTGCTGTCGGCCGCCCAGGTCATGCTGCCGTCGCAATTCTCGAATGGCAGCTCAGCGACATCGCCGGTGTCCAGCTCCTTTACGAACAGACTGTAGATTTCGTCGCCGGCCGTGTCCAGGCTATAGGCCATGCGCCGGTAGTCCGGGCTGACGCAGATCGTGCCAATAGACAGGAATCCGCCATTTGCCAACGCGTTCGGGTCCAGCAACAGCTCTTCGGAGGCGGTGTCGACATCGAAGGATCCATCCGCAGGCCGGCGACAACGGTAGTGGCGCGCATATTCATCGCCGGCACTGGTGCGTTGGTAATACAGATGTGGCCCCCATGGGGAGGGAAGCGACAGATCCGTCTCACGGATGCGGCCCTTGATCTCCTCGTACAGGCGTTCCCGTAGCGGTGCTTCTGTGGCCAGGCATTGCTCGGTCCAGGCGTTTTCCGCTTCGAGGTATTCGATCACTGCCTCGTCATCGCGTTGTTCGAGCCAGGCATAGGGGTCGTTGGCATCGTCTCGGCGGGCTATCGGGGCGTGGGTCATGAAATCTCCTGTAGATACGAGCGCGGTTTCAGCAGTGGCGCGGCTCACGATAGGGGCGGGCAAGTGGCAGATTCGCCGCGTGTCTGCCGCACTTCGGCGGTTTGCAGAGACCACACGGCGCGGGCGGGTACGCCGACCCGGGGAAAGCCGCTATGATAAGCGCCCGTTCGCCACTCCGACCACGAAGCCGCATGACTGAACAAGACTATCTGATCGCCTGGGCCATATATGGCGTTGCTGCCTTGGGTTGCATTGCAGTCTCGTTCAAGTTGACCGGCTGGATGTGGAGATGGTTGCGCGAGCCACTGCGTCTCATCGCTGCCATCCTCGTACTCACGCCCACCATCGTCGATCCCACCAAGGACTTCTTCGCACCTGCGGTTGCAATCACGGCGATGGACATGGTGCTCAAGGTGGGCAACAACGCGTGGCGCGCCGTTCTGGACCTGGTGTCCTACGGGTTGATCGCCTTCGTTGCCTATATCGTCTTCGTATTGATCCGTTGGCCGCTTGAACGAAAGGCCCGCCAGCGTCGCGCAGACGAGGAGGCGCGCCAGGCGCGGCAGCGGCAGGATGCCGTCGAGGAGCCGGAGGAGCGCTTCGTTCCTCAATCCCGGCCTCGCTCCACCATGCGTGTCGAACCCAAGCTCTGACGAGGCAAGCCCATGTGCGAGCTGCTCGGTATGAGTGCCAATGTTCCGACCGACATCGTGTTCAGTTTCACGGGACTGATGCAGCGTGGCGGTCTCACAGGCCCACACCGTGATGGTTGGGGCATAGCATTCTACGAGGGCAAGGGCGTTCGAGTGTTCCAGGATCCTCGCCCCAGCTATCAATCGGAAGTTGCCGAGCTGGTCCGTCGTTATCCCATCAAGAGCGAAACCGTAATCGGCCATATCCGGCATGCCAATGTAGGCGGGGTCTGTTTGGCGAACACGCATCCTTTTACGCGTGAACTGTGGGGGCGGCACTGGTGCTTCGCGCATAACGGCCAACTGGCGGATTTTTCGCCCCGAGCAGGCCACTACCGGCCCGTTGGTACGACTGACAGCGAAGCCGCATTCTGCGATCTGCTCAGCCACATTCGTGACCGTTTTCCCGAGCCCGTGCAGGTCGAGGAGCTGGTCGCCGAGCTGGTCGATTGTTGCGAGCGTTATCGTTCGCACGGCGTGTTCAACTGCCTTCTCAGCAATGGGGAGTGGTTGTTCACCTTCTGCTCGACGAAGCTGGCCCAGATTACGCGTCGCGCTCCGTTTGGGCCTGCCCACCTGAAGGATGTCGAGGTGCAGGTGGATTTCCAGTCCGAGACGACTCCCAATGACGTCGTCACTGTCCTTGCCACTGAGCCACTGACGTCCAATGAAACCTGGCAGCTGCATACGCCTGGCACCTGGACGCTCTGGGCCGGGGGTGAGTGCCTGTTGCGAGGCGAACCTGCGTGCACCTGACAAAACGGAGATCCGCTAGATGCTGTTGAGTTATCTCAGGCTCATTCTGTTTGCGTTCGGGTTACTGCTGGGTGTGCAGGTGCCGGGCTTCATGAGCGACTACGCCAAGCGGGTCGATGCGCACCGCATCGAAGCCCGGGAAGGATTGAGGGGTTTTCAGCAGACGGCACAGGTCTACTTCGATGGCGACTTGGACGCCCTGGTCGCGCGATACCGCGAGAATTCCGATCCGGTGATTCGTAACGACGCCGATAGTGTTGAGGTGCTGGTACGTCGGAGCAAGGCACTCGATGCCGAGTGGGACGTGATGCAGGGGCCGTGGTATCAGCGCGCGTGGCATATGCTGACGAAAGCCGACCGGGCATTGCTCGACGAGACCTATCGTGCGTACAACTATCAGATCATGCTCAGCCCAAACGCGATCCTTTGGGGCGTGGCTTGCGGCTTTGTATTTGCCTGGATCGTCGAGGCGCTGATTCTCGTCTTGGCGAACGTCTTCACCCTTGGCCGTCGTCGCCCATCCCGTCATTTTCGCTGAGGTTGCGTCTGCCGATGGCCCGCCGCACGTGGGCCGTTTTCGTTCCTTCTCTTCCTGTCCTGCTGCGGTAGGCAATCACGTTGCCAGATAGCGCATGCCTTCCTCGAGGCCGGCCAGCGTCATCGGGTACATGTGCTGTTGCACCAGGTCTCTTATGAGCAGGTTAGAGGCATTGTACTCCCAGGTCTCGCGAGGGTAGGGGTTCAGCCAGGCGACCTTGTCGAATTTTTCGGTGAAGCGGCGCATCCAGACGTGCCCGGCTTCTTCATTCCAGTGCTCGACGCTACCCCCTGCCTGAGTGATTTCGTAGGGCGCCATGGCTGCATCGCCCACGAAAACGACCTTGTAGTCGTCTCCATAGCGGTGCAGCAGGTCATAGGTGGACGTACGTTCGTGCGTACGGCGCAGACTGTCCTTCCACACGGATTCGTAGATGAAGTTATGGAAGTAGAAGTATTCGAGGTGCTTGAACTCGGTTCGGCAGGCCGAAAACAGTTCCTCGCACACTTTTACATGCGCGTCCATCGAGCCGCCGATATCGAACAGCAGCAGTAGCTTGACCGCATTACGTCGCTCGGGCCGCATCTGGATGTTAAGCAGGCCGGCGTCACGGGCGGTATGTTCGATGGTGCCGTCGAGGTCGAATTCGTCGGGGGCGCCGTCACGCGCAAACTTCCTCAATCGGCGCAGCGCCAGCTTGATATTGCGCGTCCCGAGGTCCACGTTTTCGTCCAGATTGCGGTATTCGCGCTGTTCCCAAACCTTTATGGCTCTACCCTGGCGTTCACCTTCATTACCGATGCGGATGCCTTCAGGGTTGTAGCCACCCGACCCGAACGGGCTCGTACCGCCCGTGCCGATCCATTTGTTACCCCCAGCGTGGCGCTTCTTCTGTTCCTCCAGGCGTTGCCGGAAGGTCTCCATAAGTTTTTCGAGCCCGCCAAGTGCCTCGATCTGGGCTTTTTCATCGTCCGTGAGCACGCGCTCGAATGTCTTGCGCAGCCAGTCCTCGGGAATGGCGGCTTCCAGGTCAGGGTCGAGCGTATCGAGGCCTTGGAAATAGGCAGAAAAGGCTCGATCGAACTTGTCGAAGTGACGCTCATCCTTCACGAGGATCGCCCGGGCCAGGTAGTAGAAGTCATCCATGTCCGCAAACGCCAGGCGCCTGTCGAGCGCCTCGTGCAAGTCGAGTAACTCCCTTACGGTTACAGGCACCTTGGCGGCACGCAGGGTGTGGAACAGGTCGAGCAGCATGCTGGGCCTCTTTTGATGTCTCGATCGGCGCGTTGATGCTTCAGCGGTTGGCGCGGCGGGTCATGAACGCAAGACGCTCAAGCAGCTGGACATCCTGCTCGTTCTTGACCAGTGCCCCGGCCAGTGGCGGGATCGCGCGCGTCGGATCACGCTCGCGAAGCACGGTTTCACCAATGTCATCGGCCATCAGCAGTTTGAGCCAATCGACGAGTTCTGAGGTAGAAGGCTTCTTCTTCAGCCCCGGCACCTTTCGGACGTCGAAGAAGATATCCAGCGCTTCGGAAACCAGGTCTGCCTTGATGTTCGGATAATGAACATCAACGATTCGGCGCAGGGTTTCCCGATCTGGAAAGGCGATGTAGTGGAAGAAACAGCGGCGAAGGAAGGCGTCAGGCAGCTCCTTCTCATTATTGGACGTGATGATGATAATCGGCCGATGGCGCGCACGGATCGTTTCGCCGGTTTCGTAAACGAAGAACTCCATCCGATCGAGTTCCTGGAGCAGGTCGTTAGGGAATTCGATGTCCGCCTTGTCGATCTCGTCGATGAGCAGTACCACGCGCTCGTCGGCTTCGAATGCCTCCCACAACTTGCCCTTGCGAATGTAGTTGCGGATGTCGTGCACTTTGTCATCGCCGAGCTGGGAATCGCGAAGTCGGCTGACGGCGTCATATTCATATAGACCCTGGTGTGCCTTCGTCGTCGACTTGATGTGCCAGGTGATCAGGCGAGTGCCGAAGGAGTCGGCGAGTTGTTCGGCCAGCAGTGTCTTGCCGGTCCCTGGTTCGCCCTTCACGAGGAGAGGGCGCTCAAGCGTAACCGCTGCGTTGACCGCCAGCTTCAGATCATCCGTCGCAACGTAGGAAGATGTGCCTGCAAACTTCATGAAGGGCCTCGTTTCTGGCAAGTGTGGTTCGACTATACCCGTTGGCGTCTGACCATGGGCAAGGCCTGGGATTCGTTTGCCTGCCCCTGTTCATGAATCCGCTGATCGCGCGTTGACCGCCGAAAGCGAAAGTGCCCCTACGCCACTTCGCGCTGCTCTGCTAAAATGCGCGCCTTTTCATCGTTGGGCTGAACCGTGGGCTTCACCTGGGTCGACTGGGCCATCATCGCGATTGTTGTCGTTTCCGCTCTCATCAGCTTGAAGCGAGGGTTCGTCAAGGAAGCGTTGTCGCTACTCACCTGGATCGTGGCCGGTGGCGTGGCGTGGCTCTTCGGTGGCGCGCTATCCCAGTACCTCGTGGACTACATAGAGGTTCCATCCGGGCGAATCATCGCCGCCTGTATCATTCTTTTCATTGCGACCCTCTTGGTAGGGGCGCTGATCAACTTTCTCATTGGCGAACTGGTACGCGTGACCGGGATGTCCGGAACCGATCGGTTCCTGGGGATGGCATTCGGCGCGGCACGTGGTGGTTTGCTGGTCGTCGTGCTGGTGGGGCTGTTGAGCCTGTCGCCGGTACAACAGGATCCGTGGTGGCAACAGTCGGTTCTGTTGCCACATTTCCTGATGGTTGCGGACTGGTCCAAGAACTTTATCCTGGGCCTGTCGAGCCAATGGCTGGGTAGCGCAATGGTATCGCCGCCGAGCTGAACGCGGGTTGCGGGCGCACGATTCGCTGCGCTCTAACGTGAAGCTGTACTACTAGCAGGGGTTTGGTCACATGTGTGGCATCGTCGGTATCGTCGGCAAAACGAACGTCAATCAGGCGCTGTATGACGCGCTCACTGTCCTTCAACACCGCGGCCAGGATGCTGCCGGCATTGTGACCAGCCACGAAGGCCGGTTGTTTTTGCGCAAGGACAATGGCCTGGTTCGCGATGTGTTCCAGCAACGCCACATGCAGCGCCTGGTCGGCGCGATGGGCATCGGCCACGTGCGCTATCCAACTGCTGGCAGCTCAAGCTCCGCGGAAGCCCAGCCTTTCTACGTGAACTCGCCCTATGGGATTACGCTGGCGCACAACGGCAACCTCACCAACGTCGAGCAGCTCTCTCAAGAGATCTACGAATCCGACCTGCGTCACGTAAACACGACTTCTGATTCCGAAGTCCTGCTGAACGTCTTCGCGCACGAGCTTGCGGTACGCAACAAGTTGCAGCCGGCACCGGAAGATATCTTCGCCGCCGTCTCCGAAGTCCATGAACGCTGCCGGGGCGGGTACGCCGTCGTCGCGATGGTTACCGGCTACGGCATCGTCGGCTTCCGCGATCCCTACGCGATCCGTCCAATCGTTTTCGGAAAACGCGAAACGGAACAGGGCGTCGAGTACATGATCGCGTCCGAAAGCGTCTCCCTGGACGTGCTCGGTTTCACCCTGATTCGCGACCTCGAGCCAGGCGAAGCCGTCTACATCACCGAAGACGGTGAGTTGCACACCAAGCAGTGTGCTGCGCACTCTCAGTACGCACCGTGCATCTTCGAACACGTTTATCTGGCCCGCCCTGACTCCATCATGGACGGTATTTCCGTCTACAAGGCGCGTCTTCGCATGGGTGAGAAGCTTGCCGAAAAGATCCAGCGAGAGCGGCCAGACCACGACATCGACGTGATCATCCCCATCCCGGATACCAGCCGCACCGCGGCGCTGGAATTGGCGAATCACCTGGGCGTGAAATTCCGTGAGGGCTTCGTCAAGAATCGCTACATCGGCCGCACGTTCATCATGCCAGGGCAGGCCGCACGCAAGAAGTCGGTACGCCAGAAGCTCAACGCGATCGAGCTGGAGTTCCGTGGCAAGAACGTCATGCTGGTGGACGACTCGATCGTCCGCGGAACGACATGCAAGCAGATCATTCAAATGGCCCGTGAAGCCGGTGCCAAGAATGTGTATTTCTGCTCCGCAGCGCCCGCAGTCCGCTATCCGAACGTGTACGGCATCGATATGCCGAGCGCCCACGAGCTGATTGCTCATGGCCGTACGACCGAGGAAGTTCGGGATTTGATTGGGGCTGATTGGCTGATCTATCAAGACCTGCCTGATCTGGTCGAAGCGGTTCGTACCCACAAGTCGCCAAAGGTGCAGAACTTCGATTGCGCCGTGTTCAATGGCGAATACATCACCGGTGACGTGAACGAGGTCTACCTGAACAAGATCGAACAGGCTCGCAATGACGCCAACAAGGCGAAGACCAGCATGGTCAGCGAGATCATCGACCTGCACAACAACTGATAGGGCCGGCGCGCCGCGCCGGGTCCGCAAAGGAGAGACTATCAATGGCACTCGACTGGGAGGCAGGCCGTCTCGACAGCGATCTTGATGGCGTTTCGCTCGACACCCTGGCGGTTCGCGCCGGGCAGCACCGTACACCGGAAGCGGAGCACGGCGAAGCGATGTTCCTGACCTCGAGCTACGTTTTCCGTACCGCTGCGGACGCGGCGGCTCGCTTCGCAGGTGAAGTGCCGGGCAATGTCTATTCGCGCTACACGAACCCCACCGTGCGTGCGTTCGAAGAGCGCATCGCGGCGATGGAAGGCGCAGAACAGGCAGTCGCAATGGCGTCCGGCATGGGCGCGATCCTGACGATGGTCATGAGTTTCTGCAGCGCGGGCGACCATATCCTCGTATCGCGCAGCGTATTCGGCTCCACCATCAGCTTGATGGAGAAGTACTTCAAACGCTTTGGAGTACAGGTCGACTATCCGCCGCTGTCGGATCTGTCCGCCTGGAAAGAGGCGTGCAAGCCGAACACCAAATTGTTTTTTGTCGAATCGCCTTCCAATCCGCTTGCCGAATTGGTCGACATTGCAGCGCTCGCTGAAATCGCACACGCACGAGGTGCCCTGCTGGCTGTAGACAACTGTTTCTGCACGCCGGCGCTTCAGCGGCCGCTGTCGCTCGGTGCCGACATCGTCATGCATTCGGCGACCAAATTCATCGATGGGCAGGGTCGTGCGATGGGCGGCGTCCTCGCCGGTCGCGCGGATCTGATGAAAGAGGCCGTGGGTTTCCTGCGTACGGCCGGGCCGACACTGAGTCCGTTCAACGCATGGATCTTTCTCAAGGGGCTCGAAACGCTCCGGATTCGGATGCAGGCGCATTGTGCCAGCGCTCAGGCATTGGCCGAATGGCTGGAAACCCAGCCGGGTATCGAACGCGTTCACTATGCGGGATTGCCGAGCCATCCCCAGCATGAGTTGGCAAAGCGCCAACAGAGTGCCTTCGGGGCCGTGGTGAGTTTCGAAGTTGCCGGCGGAAAGGAAGCAGCCTGGCGATTCATCGATGCGACCCGTGTCGTGTCGATCACGACTAACCTGGGCGACACCAAGACGACTATTGCCCATCCGGCGACGACGTCGCATGGACGGCTTTCGCCACAAGAGCGGGCCAATGCCGGTATCGCCGATAACCTGATCCGTCTGGCAGTCGGCCTCGAAGATATCAACGACCTTAAAGCGGATCTGGCACGCGGGTTGGCGGCATTGTGATTGACTGGACGCTCGAAACGCCCCCTGCCAATAACGGACGCGTAGCGCTCGTCACTGGTGGATCGCGCGGCATCGGTTTGGGAATTGCCGCCTGGCTGATCGTCGACGGCTGGCAGGTCGTGATTGCCGACGTCGACCGGAAGCGGGGGTCGGTCGTTGCTGACGCGCTTGGGGATAATGCCTGGTTCGTTGTGCTTGATGTTTCCAGTGAGACCCAGGTCATCACCGCGGTAGCGGAGGTGCTGGGTCAGTTCGGTCGACTGGATGCGCTGGTCAACAATGCCGGGATTGCCGATCCCTTCAACGGTCCGCTTGAAGAACTGTCGCTTGCGCAATGGAATCGGGTCCTGTCGGTCAATCTGACGGGTGCGATGCTGTTGGCGAAGCATTGCGCGCCGTATTTGCGCAGCCATCAGGGCTCGATCATCAACGTGTCGTCGAGCCGTGCGCACCAATCAGAACCAAACACTGAAGCCTATTCAGCCACCAAGGGCGGCCTGCTTGCCCTTACACATGCGCTGGCGGTGAGCCTCGGACCTGATATTCGCGTCAATGCGGTAAGTCCTGGCTGGATCGACTCACGCGATCCATCCGAACGCCGCAGCGAACCATTGAGCGAAACCGACCATGTGCAGCACCCAGCCGGCAGGGTAGGCGAGGTCGAAGACATCGCGTCGATGGTTGCATGGTTACTTTCGCCTGAAGCCGAATTCGTGACCGGGCAAGAATTCGTAGTGGACGGCGGCATGACACGCAAAATGATCTACGCCGATTAATCCCGATTCCGTAGCGTCTCATAGGGCTGGGGACCATATCGCATGAAGGCATGCGCTAAGGTCCCAACGATTGGTAGGGCTGAATCTCATCAGGACCGGATGCTGGCGATGCGCCTATCTGCCAGATCGCAGTTCTGCCTGCGAATCGTTGAATCAATTATTCGTTCAAGCCCGCACTTTTCCTAAGGCGTTCGCGTGTGCCCCTAATTGTGATCCACGTGAACCGCTTGCACCGTTTATGTGCACCAAGGTAACGCCCCGTGAGCGCGCGCGTGTGATCTCTTAACAGACGCTCACCAGAGCGTCACGTATAGAGTTCAAAAAACCTAGCTATAACAGTGAGTTAAGCCCAAGAGCGCGAGGCGAGGTCGCTTGGTGCGAGCAAACGTCCGCATTGGCACAGTTATTTCATACTTAGTAACAAAGCATGGTGAATTCCCAGTAAGCCTTTAATACATGCGCCTAGATGCGCTCGGGTAACGAAGCCTGAACGACCGTCATAAAGACGGCCGCTCAGGTTTTTTTTTGGGTGAAGAAATGGTTGGCAGGGTTTCAATCGGCGGTCTGTTCTCGACGGACGGCACATACCACCGCATGGGACTGAACGCATTGACCGGCGCGCAGCATGCAGTACGAGAACTCAACGAGCGAGGTGATCTCGATTTCGAGCTTCGTTTGGAGCAGTTCAATCCTGAAGGACGTTTGGAGCGCTACAGTTCAGGTGTTCGGATGCTCAATCAGCAAGGCATCCGTCACTTCTTTGGACCTATCACGTCAGCCGGACGCAAGGAGATCATTCCTGACATTGAGCAGCAGGGCAGTCTACTTTGGTTCTCATGCCCATACGAAGGATTCGAGAGCAGTGAGCATGTGGTTTATTTGGGTGGCTGTCCGAATCAGACATTGATTCCTTTGCTGCGCTACGCGATCGAGCGCTATGGGGACCAGGCCTATCTGCTTGGGTCCAACTATGTCTGGGGGTGGGAAAGCAACCGAATTGCACGGGAAGTGCTGGATGCCGCAGGCGGGATCGTATGCGGTGAAAAATACTGCCATCTGGGCGCAACGGCGTTCGCGGATTGGATCTGCGGAATCGTACAGTCGCCACCCGCGTTCATCCTCAACAATCTGGTAGGTGAGTCCTCTCACGCCTTCCTGCACCAGCTAGACGCAGCATGTGTGAGTGCCGGCTTGGTGCTGCCGGTATTGAGCTGCAATCTCACCGAGGGTGAGTTAGTTGACGTCGGAGAGCTTCGGGCGTTGCGCTTGCTGTCTTGCGGGCCTTTCTTCGAAGCGGTTGATATGACGTTTGGTGAGCGCCAGCGCAATCGACATGGCGTTCATCCCTACTCGCACTATTACGCAGGTGCGTACGCCGCCGTACACCTATTTGCCGCAGCGTGTCAGGCAATGGGCAGCGATGATCCGGCAGGGGTTCGCCAGGCCCTTTACACCTCACCCGTACCTACTGCGCTCGGAGCGCTTCACGTTTCCTCTCGAAATAACCACACGGGCTTGCCGTGCTACATCGCAGAGCTACGGCAAGGCCGATTCGAAATCGTGCACGCCGAAAAGAGCCTGCGAAATGCTGATCCCTACCTGACGGCTACTGACCTGGAAGAATTCCGGACGCTGCGCACTCGCACAGCCTCCCGCCACCTGAGGATCGTCAAATGAGCCTGCTCAAGCGACCTGACTTCGATACAACCCGATTGCTTCTGGTGGATTGCGATCAGCGCGCATTGGCTGCGTTGCAGAAGAGCCTCGAACGCTTGGGGGTCAAATCGAGTTCCGTATCTGCTGATGAAGGAGCGTCGCTGGAAGGCGTGCTTGCGCTCGTCGTAGAGCTGGACACGTTTGCGAGTCCAGCACTGCTGGCGAAGGCCAGGGCAGCACGTTTACCCATCATCGTTCTGAGCCATCACGAAACGCTTTCGCAGATACAGCGTGGCCTCGAGCTCGGCGCGACCGCCATGCTGAACAAGCCCATCACGCAAGGATCGGTTTATACCACCCTCATGATGGCGATCGGTCTGCGAGGAATGCTCGCTGACAGGGATGAGCGAATCGCCGTGCTAGAGCACAAGGCCGATAACCGCCCTTTGCTGGCAAGAGCGCTTGCGTTCCTGATGCTTGAGTTGAAGCTCGATGAGACGCAGGCCTACGAAAGGCTTCGAATACTTTCGATGCAGCTCAATCGCAGTGTGGACGACATCTGCAGCGACCTGATTGGCGGCGCTATAACGGCGCATTGCGGTATCGGCACTCGTGAGGCGCGGTCATGAACACGTTGCTCGCGCTATGCCGCAGGCCGTCAGTAGCCATATCGCTGCTTTTCATACTGGCCGTAGTCGCGCTCGCGATCTTTGCGCCCTGGATCGCACCCTACGACCCCTCCGAGCAATTCATAGAGGGGCTATCCATGGAAGGGGCGCCATTGTCACCGGACGAGACCTACCGGCTTGGCACTGATCTGCTCGGCCGAGACTTATTGTCTCGCCTGCTATACGGCGCCCGGACGTCATTATTCGTCGGGCTTTTGGCTAACGGTATCGCCATACTCATCGGCACCCTGGTTGGACTGACTGCCGGTTTCGTTCGGGGCTGGTTAGGAACCGTACTGATGCGCTTTACGGACCTGATGATGGCGTTTCCCGCCTTGCTGCTGGCGATCACGCTCGCTGCTATCTTCCAGCCAAGCGTATGGATCGTGGCGCTGGTGATCGCCATGGTGAACTGGGTTCAGATCGCGCGTGTGATCTACTCGGAGACGGTCGCCTTATCAGCGCGAGACTTCGTCGAGGTTGAACGCACCCTCGGTGCAAGCGCGTCTCGGATCCTGTTCTCGCACCTGCTTCCCCACCTGGTGCCTACGATTCTGGTATGGGCCACGCTCGGAATTTCCACCACGGTATTGCTGGAAGCGACGTTGTCATTTCTGGGGGTTGGGGTTCAGCCGCCGACGCCCAGCTGGGGCAACATCATTTTCGAAAGCCAGACCTACTTCACCTCGGCGCCGTGGCTGGTGTTATTTCCTGGGGCAGCAATCGTTTCGCTCTCGCTCGCATTCAATCTGGTGGGCGATGCACTGCGCGATGCGCTTGATCCGACCTTGAAGGGGAGAAGCTGATGGTCGCCTTCATGACCCGTCGGGTCGTCTACTCATTGCTGATACTTCTTGGCGTTACGCTAATCACGTACCTACTGCTGTTCATGTTGCCGGCCGATCCGGCGCGGCAGATCGCCGGGCGTAGCGCAACCCCAGAAGTCGTCGCGAATATTCGTCACCAGCTGGGTTTGGACCTTCCCTTCTATCAGCAGTACTTCAACTATCTCAAAGGCCTGCTGCAGGGCGATCTCGGGCGCTCATTCATCCAGCGTTCGCAGGTCTCTGAGCTGATCGGCGCACGACTCGTACCGTCCGTGCAACTGATGGGAATGGGGATCCTATTCGAACTTGTTATTGGTATTGCCCTGGGCATCGTGGCGGCCCTTAAGCGCGACTCGTTCGCTGACCGACTCTTGATGGCGTTTTCGTTCGTTGGCGTGTCTTCGCCGCAATTTATCGCCGCCATGCTGTTTCTGTACTTCTTCGCTGTAAAGCTGGGCTGGTTCCCCATGGGTGGGTACGGCGAGTTCCGCCATATCCTGCTGCCAGCGCTGACTCTCGGTCTTTTGGGCAGTGGCTGGTACTCGCGCATGGTGCGCTCTTCGATGATTGAGGTACTGCACCAAGATTTCATTCGTACTGCCAGAGCCAAAGGCTTGTCCCGCGCGCGGGTGGTTTTTCGGCATGTCCTGCCCAACGCCATCGTGCCCGTCATTCCAATGATTGGTATCGACATCGGGATCTTCATGGGCGGTCTGGTCGTGGTCGAGTCGGTATTCGGTTGGCCTGGCATCGGGCAACTGGCATGGCAGGCCATTCAGCAGGTGGATATTCCCGTCATCGTCGGCGTAACCACGGTTTCAGCTGTGGCAATCGTGATCGGCAATCTCGTGGCAGATCTGATCATTCCGCTGGTGGACCCGCGCATCGACGTGAAAAAGCATTAATGCATGACACTTGAAAGAGGCAGGAGCACATGAAGCGCAAGGCACTAACCCTGGCCATCGCGGCCTCAATGTTGGCCGGTCATCTCTTTGCAGCAGAGCCAAAAGAAGGCGGCGATGCGGTCATTACGTATCAGAACGATGTAGCGACGCTGGACCCGGCTATTGGTTACGACTGGCAGAACTGGTCCATGATCAAGAGTCTTTTTGGCCGTCTGATTGATTACAAGCCCGGAACCACCGAGCTTGCACCATCGTTGGCAGAGCAATACACGATTTCAGACGATGGTACGGAGTACACCTTCACGCTCAAGAAGGGTGTGAAGTTTCACAATGGTCGTGAACTCAAGGCCAGCGATGTGAAGTATTCCCTCGAGCGCACCGTCAATCCAAAGACCCAAAGTCCGGGCGCGGGATTCTTCTCATCCATCGCAGGCTATGAGGATGTTGCGACTGGCAAGAGCGAGACGCTTGGCGGTGTCACCACGCCTGACGACTACACCGTCAAGGTGACGCTCAGCCAACCAAATGCCACGTTTCTCCACGTCATGGCATTGAACTTCGCCTCTGTCGTGCCAAAGGAAGAGGTCGAGAAGTGGGGCGCCGATTTCGGCAAACATCCCGTCGGCTCGGGTGCCTTCGAGCTTGCTGAATGGAAGCTCGGTCAGAACTTGACGTTCAAGAAGAACCCCAACTATTTCGAACCAGATATCCCTTACCTCGACAGCATCAAGTTCGAAATTGGTTAGGATCCAACGGTTTCGCTAATGCGTCTGCAGAAAGGGGAAGTGGACATCGCGGGCGATGGCGTACCGCCTGCGCAGTTCCTGCAGTTCAAAAACAATCCTGCCCAGAAGGACCTGATCGTTACGGGTGAGCAGTTGCAGACAGGTTATCTCACGCTAAAAACGACGATGCCTCCGTTTGACAAGCTTGACGTGCGTAAAGCGGTGAACATGGCGATCAGCAAAGACCGGATCGTGCGGATCATCAATGGCCGAGCCAAGCCGGCCAATCAGCCGCTGCCGCCCTCGATGCCCGGCTATGACACGGAATTCAAAGGCTACCCGTACGACGTTGAAGGAGCGAAGAAGCTCCTGACCGACGCTGGCTTTCCGAACGGGTTTGATACTGAACTGTATGTCATGAATACCGATCCGCAGCCGCGAATCGCTCAGTCAATCCAGCAGGACCTTGCCAAGGTCGGTATCCGCGCGCAGATCAAATCACTGGCACAAGCGAACGTAATTGCGGCAGGCAGCGAGAAGGACCAGGCGCCAATGGTCTGGTCAGGTGGCATGGCCTGGATTGCGGATTTCCCGGATCCGTCCAACTTCTACGGGCCGATCCTGGGGTGTGAAGGCGCAGTGCCCGGCGGCTGGAATTGGTCGTTGTACTGCAACAAGGCGCTTGATGCCGAAGCGAAGAAGGCCGATGCCATGGCCAAGCCTGAGCAGGCGGAGGAGCGGATCCAGCTGTGGCGCAAGGTCTTCACCGACGTTATGGCGGATGCCCCGTGGGTCCCCGTCTTCAATGAGCAGCGATTTACAGTTCGTTCGACCCGCATGGGTGGCGATGACGCCCTATATGTCGATCCGGTGCATATTCCGGTCAACTACGACCACATTCACATGAAATAAGCCGCAGGCGGCTGCTGTGTTCGCCGCGAGGGTTTATCGCTACCGCGCCTTGCACAACAGCCAGTCTGGAAGACGCAAAGACATTTGAAGGCTCGTTGCCTACTTCAATGCCACTCACTGGAGCGACTCCATGTGTCAGAACTGCCTCGTCAAAACCATACACAGCATCCATAGCCATCATGGTTGGGACAATAGCTTCGAACCCACTTCGCGGGTAACACCGGGTACTGAGCTTGAATTTCAATGTCGCGACTCCTCAAACGGCTACTTCACGTCGAACTCCAAGGTTTCAGATGTCGCCACGATGCCTTTCGACAAGATCAATCCGGTCACCGGGCCCATCTTTGTAGAGGGCGCTGAACCGGGTGATGTACTCAAGGTCACCATCGACAGTTTCAAACCGTGCGGCTTCGGCTGGACGGCGAACATTCCAGGTTTCGGCCTGCTCGCAGACCAGTTCAAGGAGCCCGCCCTTGCGTTGTGGCACTACGACAAGGACACCCTTGCGCCAGCCGCATTCAGCGATTTTGCGAAGGTTCCGCTCAAACCTTTTGCGGGCACCATGGGCGTCGCGCCAGCAGCTCCCGGTCTGCATTCCGTGGTTCCCCCTCGCCGAGTGGGTGGAAATCTGGACATCCGCGACCTTTCCGCAGGCACGACGCTCTATCTGCCGGTGGAGGTGACAGGTGCCTTGTTCTCCATGGGGGATACCCATGCGGCACAGGGCGACGGAGAGGTCTGCGGCACCGCGATCGAGAGTGCCATGGACGTCGTGGTCAAACTGGACCTCATCAAGTCCAGCTCTCTGGCTGCACCGCGCTTCAGCACGCCTGGCCCAGTTACACGTCACTTGGATAGCGCGGGGTACGAGGCATTTACCGGCATTGCACCCGACCTTATGGACGCGGCACGGCAAGCGGTCAGCAGCACGGTCGATTGGCTATGTCGTGAACATGGCATGCCAGCTGAGCAGGCCTACATGCTGTGTTCGGTGTGTGGTGACCTGCGTATCAGTGAAATCGTGGACATGCCGAATTGGGTCGTGTCGTTCTATTTCCCGAAAGTCGTCTTTAGCTGAGGCCAACCATGACTGCCGAGACCGCCCGCCCGCTATTGTCAGTGGAGCGCTTATCGATTGAGATCGGTAAAAAGCGCGTTGTGAACGACCTTAGCTTTGAGCTTCATAGCGGTAAAACGTTATGCATTGCGGGGGAGTCAGGCAGCGGAAAATCACTGACATCGCTCGCGATCATGGGGCTGTTGCCCAAGCTGGCTACGCTACCCAGCGGGGCTATCGTGTTCGAAGGGCAAGACCTTTTGAGCCTGCCTGAGCGACAGATGCAAGCGCTCCGCGGCAAGGAAATAGGGATGATCTTCCAGGAGCCCATGACGTCCCTCAATCCATTAATGACCGTAGGCCGTCAGCTCGAAGAAACGGTCCGACGACACGAGGCGCTTACCCGGAAGGAGGCTCGGCAGCGTGCTTCGAATATGTTGGAGGCTGTGCGTGTCCCTCACGTCGAAAAACGCCTGACTCAATATCCGCACGAGCTGTCAGGCGGGATGCGTCAACGGGTGATGATTGCGATGGCCATGTTATGCAACCCTCGGGTCCTTATTGCTGATGAGCCTACGACCGCGCTCGATGTAACCATCCAGGCTCAAATACTTGAGCTCATGCGTGAATTGCAGCGCGAGTTCGGGACCACGATGCTGATGATCACCCACGACATGGGTGTTGTCGCCGAGATGGCTGATGAAGTGGTGGTAATGAATCAGGGGGTTATGGAGGAGCGAGCGCCGGTGCGTCAGTTGTTCAAGACGCCTCGCGCGGCCTACACACAGAAATTACTCGCCGCGGTGCCGGTCCTGGGGAGCGCGGGTACACCGGCCTCGCGCGCCGAGCAGCCAGTTGTTCTGGAGGTCAAGGATCTCAGCGTGCGCTTCCCGGTCCGTGGCGGTTGGTTCGAAAACAAAAAGAATGTCCATGCGGTGGAAGGCGTCAGCTTTACGCTTCGTAAGGGCGAGACGCTGGGCATCGTAGGGGAGAGCGGCTGTGGCAAGTCAACCACAGGCAAGGCGTTGATGAATATGCTCGCATTCGACGGGAGCGTACGACTGCTCGGGCAGGAGCTGAACGGTCTGCAGGGCGAGCCACTGAAGGCTGTGCGTCGAGACGTACAGATGATTTTCCAAGACCCTTACGCGTCCCTGAACCCGCGAAAAACGATCCTTGATCTGGTCGGCGAGCCTTTACTGATCCACAGTGAGTGCGACCTGACGCAGCGCAGGGAGCGCGTCGCCGAATTGTTGAAGCAGGTTGGCTTGCCATCTGATGCAATGACGCGTTACCCGCATATGTTTTCCGGCGGGCAGCGCCAACGTATTTGTATCGCGCGCGCTCTCGCCTTGAATCCCAAGGTCATTATCGCGGATGAGTCCGTGTCCGCACTCGACGTTTCAGTGCAGGCGCAAGTGCTTGAACTGCTGGAGCACCTTCAGCACGAACACGATCTCAGCTATGTGTTCATATCCCATGACATGGCAGTCGTGGAGCGGATCTGCCATCGCGTGGCGGTCATGTACAGCGGCAGGATAGTGGAGATAGGGGCGCGCGATCTTGTATTGGACAATCCGCAGCACCCTTACACTCAGCGCTTGTTGTCGGCAGTGCCGATGCCGGACGTCGATCATCGTAAGGACTTCAAAAGCCTTTTGCGTGACATTGAAACGCCCGACCCGATCAAGCCACAAGGTGCCGTGGTACCGCCATCAGCCTATCGAACGGTGGCGCGAGACCACCAGGTAGTCATCTAGCCTCCGGTCGCAGCCGTTGGGCTTTGTACCCAACCGGCCGCGCGGCCAACGTTATTCGCCGTCAAACCCCTTGAAGAATGCTCTGGCATTGTCATCGAGCGTGGCGATGTCGTACCCGCCCTCCTGAATGATGACCGTTGGCAGGCCCATGGACCGGATGCGGCGACCCAGCTCTCCGAAGCCTGCCTGGGTGACTGATACCTTGGCCTGGGGGTCGTTTTCGTAGATGTCGAAGCCAAGCGACAGTACGAGTACATCCGGAGCATAGTCCCCAATGGCTGCGCTGGCTTCGTCGAGCTTCTCGAAAAAGTCGGATTCGGAGGCGCCATGTGGCATCGGAAGGTTCAGGTTGTAACCTTCACCCTTACCCTGACCGCGCTCATCGTCAAAGCCTGCGACAACCGGGTAAAAGTTCGTCGGATCACCATGGATGGAGATGTAGAAGACGTCGTCCCGGTCATAGAAGATCTCCTGAACCCCTTGGCCATGGTGCATGTCGGTATCCAGGACCACCACCTTGCCGAAGCGCTCACGTAGCACCTGAGCGGCGATCGCGGCGCCGTTCAGGTAGCAGAAGCCGCCCGCACCTTCAGCACGTGCATGGTGGCCGGGGGGGCGGCACAGCGCATACGCGGCCGGTTCGCCATCAACCACCGCCTTGGCAGCAGCGACAGCGCATTGTGCAGAGCCGTACACCGCACGCCATGTGCCTTCGCCAATTGGGCAACTGCCATCCGCAAGGTAACGGGCAGTCTTTCCAAGAATGCCGCGCAGCGGGTTGTTTTCACGGATGTAGATATTGGACATGACTTCGTCACCCCAGTCTTCGGGGACTTCATGCCATTCGCGATACGCAGATTCCAGATAGCTCACGTAAGCCTCGCCGTGTACCGCGTGCAGCGGCGCCCGTCCGTAGTCTTCAGGCTGCGACACCGGGTAGCCTAACCGCTCCACTGCGCGGAGCAGGGCATCTACCCGTGCCGGGACTTCTTGGGGTGTGCGCATTTGCCCGCGGGACAGATAGGTTTTCGGATGGTGGAGGCGTTGATCGGGATGGAAAAAGGTTTTCACGTTCAGATCTCCTTGTAACCGGCGCGCTGCAGCACCGCGTTGAGCAATACATCGGCGCCCATGCGGACGTCCTCTGGCGTGGCGTATTCGGCTTCGTTATGACTGAGGCCGCCTTCGCACGGAATGAAAATCATGGTGGTTGGGCAATGGCGCGCAAGGTGAATGGCGTCGTGGCCTGCGCCGCTCACGATGTCTCGGTGCGGGTAACCCAGCCCTTCCACTGCCGATCGGACCGCATCGATACAGCGTGCGTCGAACGGCGTCGCCGGGCTCAGCCAATGGCGTTGGATGTCGATGTCCAATCCACGGTCCTCGGCAATGCGGGTCAGCAACGTTCGCGAAGCATCTTCCATCCGCGCCAGAACGTGGTCCTCATGATGGCGAAGATCCAGCGTGAAGCGAACGTCGGCCGCAATCGTATTGCGCGAGGAGCGTGCAATATCGAGCTGACCTACAGTAACTAGCCCTTTCGGGGCGAAGTCCTGCGCAAGCGACTCCAGGGCGGCCAACATCTCCCCGATTCCAAAGAGCGCGTCCTTTCGCATCGGCATTGGCGTTGTGCCTGCGTGAGCCGCTACACCGGTAACGTGGATATCCAGCCATGCAATCGCTTGTCCGCCTGTGACCACGCCGATTGGCAGGCTATCCGCTTCAAGCACCGGTCCTTGCTCGATGTGCGCTTCGAAATAGGAATCAAAGGGTCGCTGCAACGGCTGCGTACCGGCATAGCCGGTATTGTCCAGCGCTTCCCGGACCGTAATTCCGTCACGGTCACGGATGCTCAGTGCATCCGCCAGCGACAGGTTTCCGGTAAACACCGCAGATCCCAACATGGCGGGTGTGAAGCGAGCGCCTTCTTCGTTGGTCCAGACTGCGATCTCGAGCGGCTTTTCCGTGACGATATGCTGCTCGTCCATAACGCGGATGGCCTCGAGCGCTGCCAGAACGCCGTAGATGCCGTCGAAGCGGCCACCTTTGGGTTGGGTGTCCAGGTGGCTGCCCATGACGACGGGCGGAACGTCCCGAAGGCCCGCTCGCTTGGCGAACATGTTCCCGATCGGGTCGGTTGAGATACCCATGCCTACGGCCTGGCACCATTCGCAGAACAGTTCGCGACCTCGCTTGTCTTCCTCCGATAACGCCAAACGGCAGCTGCCGCCTCGTTCGGTAGGGCCAATTTCAGCCATTGCCATGAGGCTGTCCCAAAGACGCTGGCCTTTCACGTTGTACATGCCAGAACTCCTAGGCGTGGGCAGGGCGGACGTTATCAATAGTGCGCCGGGCAAGCGCCACGACGCAGAGCATCGAGAGGCCGGCCAGGCAGGTATAGAACAGCGCAAGCGGCCACCACTCGCCGGTGAAGCGGTGCGCGAGAAGTGTTCCGACCATGGGCGTAAGGCCGCCGGCAATTGCCCCACAGATCTGGTAGGCCATTGAAATGGCGGTATAGCGGACGCGGGTTGGAAAAACACCACTGACAAAACCCGCGATGACTGCATAGAAGGAGGCCATGCATGCCGCGGCAAGTGCGATACCGAGTACGATCAACGGTGCGGAGCCGGATTTGACCAGTACGAACATGGGGTAAGGGGATGCCATCGCCAGGCACGAGATAAGGACCAGAAACCGAGACGGTCCTATCCGCTCAGCGAGCATTGCGGCAAGCGGCTGGACAATGAATTGGATGATGGCAACGAAGAACAGACAGTCGAGGATAAGGGAGCGTGGCAGCTCCATCACCTGAGTGGTGTAGCTCAACATGAAGGTGTTGGTGAAATACACGCCGGCGATGCCCAGGGTATTCGCGCCGATGCAAAGCAGCAGCGGCTTCCACGCCGTACGCAGCACTTCGAGTGCTGGCGCTTTCGCCGTTTCCTGCCGGTCTTTCATTTCTTCGAACTCGGGCGACTCATCCACGCCGAGGCGAATGGCAAGGCCGACGATCAGCAGGACCGCGCTTGCCAGGAAAGGCAGGCGCCAGCCCCAACTCATGAGGTCTTCCTCCGGCAAGTCCGTGACGAGGCGGAAGGCGATGATCGACAGGATCAATCCGGCCGGACTTCCCCATTGCGCGAACGATGCGAAGAAGGTACGTCGGCCCTCTGGAGCATGCTCGCCGGCCATGAGCACCGCGCCACCCCATTCGCCGCCCACGGCGATGCCTTGCACCACACGCAGCAGAATCAATAGCAGCGGCGCCCAGAAGCCAGCCTGCTCATAGGTAGGTAACAGCCCGATGAGCACAGTGACGATACCCATCATCAGCAAGGTTACGATCAGCGACTTCTTACGGCCGATGCGATCACCAATATGGCCGAAGACCACGCCGCCGAGCGGACGTGCAAAGAAACCTACCGCGAAGGTGCCGAAGGCTGCCAGTGTGCTCAGTAAGCGGTCTTCGGATGGAAAGAACAGTTGGCCGAAGACCAGCGCTGCTGCGGTTGCGAATATGTAATAGTCATACCACTCGATCATGGTGCCAACGAACGCGGCGGTGGCCGCGCGCTTGGGCTGACGACGGGAAATAGGCTGCATGCAGTGTTTTCTCTTGTAATGAAGGAGCGCCGCGCTTCGCAGAGCGCGGCGGGTTGTGTCACGGGGTGGGGTGTCGGCGGCCGAGAGGGACTAGCTGCACCAGTCGCCGCGTTGCTCTTCTATCAGGCTGAGGGCCGCTTCCCAGGCCAGTCCGATGATTCCGTCGATACCATCGCGGCTGAATTGATCAGCAGTGTGACGACGGATTTCTTCAGAAGGGAATTCCAGTGCCTGGCCTCCGGCGAGCGCCTGGATCTGCGCTTGGCAGGCACGCTCAAGGAAGTAGATTTCGTGGAAGGCTTCGGCAACGCTGGCGCCGCCCGCCAGCAACCCGTGGTTTTTCAGGATCATTGCCTTATGCGGCCCGAGGTCTGCGACCAATCGCTCTCGCTCTTCGAGCGATAGTGCAATGCCCTCGTATCGGTGATAGGCCAGTTTTCCGTAGAACTTCAAGGCGTGTTGCGTCAACGGCAACAGCCCGTCGCGTTGACACGACACCGCCATTCCTGCCGCGGTGTGGGTATGGATCACGCAATGCATGTCGGATCGAGCGGCATGGATTGCCGAATGAATCACGAAGCCAGCCGCATTCACCCGTTGTTCACCGTAAGGCCCCGGCACTGGCTGGCCGTCGAGATCGATCAGCACCAGATCGCTGGCTTTCATTCGCTCGAAGGCGATCCCATAGCGGTTGATCAGAAAATGATCAGTGCCTGGCACGCGTAGGGTGATGTGCGTATCGATCAAGTCCGTCATGCGGTAGTACGCCACGAGCCGATAGAGCGCTGCCAGCTCACAGCGGGCCTGCCATTCAACGGTGGAGATGGACTCGGGCTTGCTCATTGGACGGTTACCTCACGTTTACAGACTGTCGATCGGGTCATCGATTCGCCGCGAAGGCGGCCAAGGCCAATGACGCCGACCAGGGAGATGAACGAAAGCGCGCTGAAGAACAGCGCCAAGGGCCACCACTGGCCTTCGAAATGACCGGCAAGCAGGGTGCCGATCAGGGGCGTCGTGCTAGGAGCCAGCGCACAGCAGAGCTGGTAGGCAATGGAAATGCCTGAATAACGAACCCGCGCGGGGAACGCCTCTGTCATATAGCCAGCGATCACCGAATAGACTGCCGCAAGCGAGATAACGGCCAGCGTGATACCCGCTGTCATCAGGATCAGATTGCCTGTCTGCACGAGCATGAACATGGGATAGGGCACCAGCATGCAGACCACAGACATGATCCGCAGAAACCGGCCTTCGCCGATTCGCTCTGCCAGCAAGGCTGAACACGGCTGAGAAATGAGCTGGAAGATCGTCACCAGAAACAGGCAATCGAGGATCGTCGACTTGGCAATGCCCATGTATGTCGTGGTGTAGGTGATCATGAAGGTGTTTGTGAAGAAGAAGCCTGCTGCACCGATGGTGACTGCAGCTGCTGCGAACAGGATCTGGCGCCAGCTGTCGCGGACAACTTCCAGTACAGGGTCCTTCGAGGTTTCGTTGTTCTCGGCAACCTTCCGAAACTCCGGCGATTCCGGTACGGCCGAGCGGATCACGATACCTACCAGCATCAGGACGATGCTGATGAGAAATGGAATACGCCATCCCCATGAGAGAAAGGCATCTTCATCCAGGCTACTCACGGTACGAAAGGCAATGAGCGCCAGCAGCAACCCGGCGGGGCTGCCGAGCTGCGCGAATGAAGCGAAAAAGACCTTTCGGCCCTTGGGCGCGTGTTCGCTGGCCATCAATACCGCGCCGCCCCATTCGCCACCAGCCGAAATGCCCTGAACGACACGCAGCGCGATCAGCGCAATTGGCGCCCAGATGCCGATGTCGGCGTAGCTGGGTAGCAGCCCAATTCCAGTTGTGGCGAAGCCCATCAGGAAGATGGTGAGCAGCAGCATTTTCTTGCGCCCTAGGCGATCACCAAGGTGCCCAAATACAACGCCTGCGAGGGGCCGCGCCACGAAACCAGCCGCGAAACTGCCAAAGGCGGCCAGCGTACTCAATACGGGGTTCTCGCTGGGAAAGAACACGGGCCCCAGTACGAGCGCGGCCGCTGTCGCGTAGATGTAGAAATCGTAGAACTCGATAGTCGTGCCGACGAATGCGGCGGCCGCGGCGCGGCGATGGTGAACGGGCGGGTTCGACATGCGAGGCACTCCTGTAGTGTCATTGTTGTAGGCAGGAGGTAAGCGGTGCCCTTGGGGGACGACCGGAAATCAGGCAGCGTTCTATGACGCGTTTGTGACGTTATCGCGGTTCGAGCTAGGATTAGTCAATTTTCTAATTCTTATATCCTTGTATAAATCCTGCTGATAATGGGCGGCCCGATGGACCTTCTGGACGACACGCAACATTCTCCACGCGTCGAGGCAAGGCGCTTCCTTAACGATCGTCTGGACTGGAACCTGCTGCGGACATACCTCGTTATCGGGCATGAAGGCAGCATCAGCCGGGCCGCCGCTCGGCTGCACCTGACTCAGCCCGCTGTAAGCCAGGCGCTGAAAAGACTGGAAGACCAACTGGGGTGCGCGCTCATCCTCAGGCGTGGTCCCCGGTTCGCGCTGACCGAAACAGGGGAGGAGGTGCTGCGAATTGCCGGTGATATCTACGGCAACGTTTCGCGACTCGGCGCGGCATTGGAAACCCCGGCCGAGACGGTGGCGGGCAAGGTTCGGCTATTGACGATCAGTCGCGTTCAGTCACGTTGCTACGACGACTTCCTCGCCGACTTCCATCAGCGGTTTCCGCGTGTTGAGCTTGAAATCGAGGTCATGCGCAGCTCGGACATCATCAGTTCACTTCTGCAGAAGACGGCAACCCTCGGCCTCGGCCTTTGCCGAATTCCACAAGCGAAGTTGGAGCAGCGCATCCTGCTGCATCAGCGATATGCCTTCTTCTGCGGACGACGGCACCACTTATTCGGGCGCACTGATTTGAACCTGTCAGACCTGCAGGGCGAGAATTTTGTGAGCTTCACCAGCGACCAGATTGGCGGAAGCCTCTCGCCGCTGACCGTATTTCGAGATCAGCAGGGCTTCACCGGACGCATCGTCGCGTCGTCGCCGAGCCTTGAAGAGATACGTCGATTGGTGTGCGCGGGTTACGGCATCGGCTGTCTGCCGGAACATGTCGTGGCGAACGACCTTGCGGCGGGCGAACTCTGGCGCCTGCCGCCGGGGGAGGGTGTGACGGATGTTGACGTCCACTTGTTATGGAACCGGGAGCAGCGAATGACTCAGGCTGAAACCGTCATGCTGGATCGATTTCAGCACATGCTGGCAACGACGGAACTGAGTGAGCGCTTCTGAGCGCGTAGTCAGGCATCCCGGCCTAGAGCTTTTGCCGAACCTCTGCCAGCTCGCTACGTAAAGCCTTCAGTTCTTCGAGAATCGCTTTTTCACGGTCCAGCCGTACCGCAACTTCAGGGTCCGGCTCTTGTGCGTCCTGCATCGCATTGACGATGACCGCGATGAACAGGTTGAGCATCATGAAGGTGGCGATAAGGATGTACGGTACGAAGAACATCCATGCAAGCGGATGCTGCTCCATCACGGGGCGCACGATGCCCATGGACCAGCTTTCGAGCGTCATGACCTGGAACAGGGTGTATAGGCTTGCGCCAATGTTACCGAACCACTCAGGGAAAGTGGCCCCGAATAGCCCGGTTGCCATGACAGCAGCAACGTAGAAAAGCAGCCCCATCAGCATCACGATGCTCCCCATGGCAGGCAGTGAAGACAGCAGCGCCTGGACCACTTTGCGCATGTTCGGATTGATCGAGACGAGCCGCAATACGCGTAATACTCGCAGCGCCCGCAGTACGCTGAACGGGCCACTTGCGGGTACCAGCGCGATACCGATAACGACGCAATCGAAACAGGCCCACGGGTCGCGCAATAGGCCTATGCCTCGTGCTGCGAAGCGCAGCGCAAGTTCAAGAACGAAGACCGTGAGGATGAACGCATCGATCGGCAGCAGGAGCCAGCCCCATTGGTCGACGATTGATTGTGATGTCAGCAGCCCGAGTATTGCCGCGTTGACAAGGATGAGAGCGGTAACGACGCGCTGAACGGTTTTACCGTCCATTACATGGGCAAGGCGAGTACGCCAGGAAATATCAGTAGCGATCATGGACAACGCGTGCGGCGGTAGAGGGGAGCTGAGCGTAAGTAAACCGCTCACAACTGGAAAGCGCCGTTGCCCTATAGACGTCAGGTTTATATAGCCAAATGTAAACGCGGCCTACGTATGAAGGCATTCACCATTCCTTGGTCCGCAGGAAATCCTGTCAATGGACATTCGCACCGGCTGTCGAAGGTAAGCGACGCCGTGATCGTTTTACCGCATGTGTCGAGTGGTGCCACGGCCTGGCAGTGGTCAAAGCGCCACAAGCGGCATCTGGTGGGCGCTTGGCTTGGCTTTGGTCGCACACGGGGGCTCTGCACCGCCTCGGAGCGACCGGAACCTTTGCTTTCCGGCTTTTCTCTACCCTTCTCGTTCGCAGATCGCCGAGTCGCCCAATCGAGGACTGTTTGGGATAAGGAAGCCGCATGTCGTTCGTCCCCTCCATCTACTCCCTCCCTATAGTGCTAGCCTCTGTCGTCATCCTGACCGGTTGCTCCGACGAACCCGAAGAGCCACTGCCGCCGCCGCTTGTCATGGTTCAAAAGGTACAGGCTGTCGACGAGCAAGGCGCGCCCTGGCGGTTCGCGGGGGTCGTTAGCAGCGTGTCGGAAACCGACATTTCGTTTCAGGTAAACGGTCGGCTACAGCGCGTCAGGGTCAACGACGGCGCGCCGGTCAAACGCGGCCAGGTGCTGGCTGAACTGGATGACACCGACTACCAACTGCGTGTGCGCGATGCAAAGGCGCAGTTGGGCCAACTGTCTGCCGATCTCTCGCGAAAGCGCCAATTGCTCGCTGAAGGCATTCTCGCACCTGCAGCGGTGGAGCCAGTCGAGGCAAATCGTGTCGCTGCACAGGTCGCTTTGGACACGGCGCGGCGGGAAGTCGGATACACGCGCGTCACCGCGCCATTTGATGGCGTGGTAGCGCAACGGCTAGTCGAGCCAGGCGCAGTCGTTAGTGCAGGGACGCCCGTATTTACCCTGCAGGACAATCGTTTCATTGAAGTCAGCGTGGACCTGCCCGAAGACGTTGCCCTACAGGTACCGTTCGATGCCACGCTCGAGGCACGCGGGACAGTTCTGGCTCGTGAAACCGAGCTGCCGCTGCGGTACAAGGAGCATGCCACGCGGCCCAGTGAACGCGCGCGCACCTACCGCCTGACACTTCGAGCAGATCGCCCGCAAGGCATTAACCTTCTACCTGGTATGGCCATGCGTGTGGAAATACCCCGTACGCAGCCTGCAACCGCCTCCGCGGCTTATCAGATTCCGGTGAGTGCACTGGCGACCAACGGAGCGCGTGAACAATTCGTCTGGCTGATTGTGGACGATCGCGTTCAGCGCGTGCCTGTCAGCGTCAATGGCATTCAGGACGCGTTTGCGCTGGTCGAGGCGGATGAGCTGGACGAGAACTCGCGTGTTGTTGTGGCAGGTGCGAGGAAGTTGCACGACGATCAGGCTGTCCGCTCGCGCGAACGGAGCGAATGATGGATATCGCGCGTTACGCCATGACTCGGCGAGTCAACGTCGGCCTGTTCATGCTCATCTGCTTCTTTGGGGGCCTCTACGCCTACTTTGAGCTCGCACGGCTGGAAGATCCCGAATTCACCATCAAGGAAGCTGTGGTGGCGGTCAGCTATCCTGGCGCGACGGCTCGGGAAGTGGAGTTGGAGGTCATTGAGCCACTCGAAACGGCGATCCAGGAGCTGGAGCAGATCAAGGAAATACGCTCCAAGGCCGTACCGGGACAGGCCGAGATCCGTGTCGAAATTCTCGAGAGCTATTCAGGTGATGAGCTTCCCCAGATATGGGATGAGCTGCGTAACAAGGTCGGCGACGCCGCGGGTGACATGCCAACCGGGGCGTCAGCCCCTGTGGTCAACGACGATTTCGGTGATGTTTACGGGATCTACTATGCGCTGACCGGAGACGGCCTGACGCCCGCCGAGTTGCGCGACCTAGCGAAGGATCTGCGCCGCGACCTCGTACTGGCCGAAGGTGTCAGTAAAGTGGAGATTGCCGGTATCCACGAGGAAACCATCCTCGTCGAGATTGACCCCGCGCGCCTGGTCTCGCTCAATTTGGCGCCAGACGAGATCGTCGCGGCGCTTACCGATGCCGATGCAGTGGTAGACGGTGGCGGCATCCAGGTTGCTGGGCAGTTCATGCGCCTGCGGCCCAGCGGTGCGTTCGACACCCTCGAGGCGCTCCGGAATCTGCCAGTCGGGCAGGGCGCACAACGCTTGCGCCTCGGTGACATAGCGCGAATCTCACGCGATTACGAAGAGCGGCCCGAGCAGCTCATCCGGTACAACGGCGAGCGTGCGCTGACGCTCGGGATCAGCGGGCTGACGGGCACCAACATCGTTCGGGTCGGTGAGACGGTACAGGCCCGGCTGGATGATCTCATGCACGACCTGCCGGTAGGTGTGGAGCTTCATCCCATCTATGAACAGCACCGGGTTGTCGATGACGCCGTGAACGGGTTCGCCCTCAATGTGGCGACTTCGGTGGCGATCGTGGTCGGCGTGCTCTGTCTCGCGATGGGACTGCGAGCGGGCGTCATCATTGGTGTCGTGTTGCTGCTGACCGTGCTTGGCACGCTGTTGGTGATGCTCATAGGCGGTATCGAACTGGAGCGGATTTCCCTGGGTGCGTTGATCATTGCCATGGGGATGCTCGTGGACAATGCCGTGGTCATTTGCGACGGCGTGCTGGTTCGCCAGAAAGGTGGTTCTCGCTTCGACGAGGCCGCCAGTGCTTCCGTCAAATCGACGCAATGGTCGCTTCTGGGATCGACCTTCATCGGGATTCTCGCGTTTGCAGGGATCGGCCTATCACAGGACACAACGGGCGAATTCCTGTTCTCGCTCTTCGCGGTGATCGCAAGTTCGCTTCTGCTCAGTTGGCTCCTGGCTATCGTGGGTGTGCCGTTTCTGGGGTATTACCTGTTGGGTGGGCGCAAGGAAGCGCGTAAAGGCGAAGCCGCGGACCGCGATGAGCAACACGACGCAGATGAAGGCAGCCAGGCGTACCAAGGCAAGGGGTATGACCGCTTTCGCCGTGGCATAGGGGCTGTGCTGCACCGGCGCCGGCTTGCCGTCGTAGCGCTCGTCGTCTTCACGGCGGCTTGCGCCTACGGTTTCCGTTACGTTCCGCAGAATTTCTTTCCACCGTCGGATACGCCGCTCTTCACGGTCAATTTCTTTCTGCCGCAAGGCACAGATGTTCGTGAGACGGATCGCGTTGCCCGCGAAGTCGAGGAATGGATAGCGGAGCAGGAAGGCGTTTCCAACGTCGTGACATTCGTAGGCACCGGCGCGTCACGCTTCATGCTGACCTACCTTCCAGAGCGGCCGGAGCCATCGCTCATGCACTTCGTAGTGCTGGTGGACGATCCAGACGTGATTGATTCACTGGTCGCACGTTTCAACGACACGCTGCCCGACCGTTACCCGGAGGGCAATATCGCGGCACAGCGGCTGATGTTCGGGCCAAACGAGGAGGCAAAGCTCGAAGCACGCTTCAGTGGACCTTCCCTCGAGACCTTGCGCGCGATCTCCGCTGAAGCGCAGGCACGCCTGAGGCGCGATGGCGATGTGATCAATGTGAGAGACAATTGGCGAAATCTGGAATGGTCGCTTCGCCCACAGCTTGATCTTGACCGGCTGGCCGACAGCGGACTGACACGTCAGGCAATCGCCCAGTCGCTGGCGCTCTATAGTGAAGGCTATCCCGCCAGTACCTTCAGGGAGCGCGACGAACAGATACCGATTCTCCTGCGCGCGGTGGATTCAGAGCGCGTCACACCGCAGGACGTGCTCGATCGCCAGATATGGAGTCCCAACGCCGGTCGTTACATTCCGTTGAGTCAAGTGACGACGGGAATGGAGGTGGTCCCTGAGGAAGGCCAGTTGCATCGGTTCAATCGCGAGCGGACCGTATCTGTCCGCGCAGAACCGCGCAGCGGGGAAATATCGACGGACGCGCAGGCCCGAATCGCACCGTTGCTCGAAGGCATGGAGCTGCCGCGCGGATACACGATGGAGTGGGGCGGCGATCATGAATCCTCCTCGGATGCGCAGGAGGCTTTGGCCGGAACGCTTGGCGTGCCTTACCTCGCGATGATGCTGATCACCGTATTGCTCTTCTCGAAAATCCGCCAACCGCTGGTGATCTGGCTGGTCGTGCCAATGGCCATCTGTGGTGTCGTTGTCGGCTTGCTGGTTTCTGGCCTTCCGTTTGGCTTCATGGCGTTACTGGGCCTGCTCAGTCTGACCGGCATGCTGATCAAGAACGCGGTGGTACTGGTGGAGGAGACCGACCGCCAGATCGACAGCGGCGTACCCAGAATGACGGCGGTCATCGAAGCGTCCGTGTCGCGTCTGCGGCCTGTGATACTCGCTGCAGGTACGACTGTCCTGGGCATGGTCCCGCTGCTGTTCGATCCTTTCTTTGCCAACATGGCGGTCACCATCATTGGCGGCCTGTCATTTGCGACCGTGCTGACCCTCGTCGCAGTACCTTGCTTGTACACCATGATGCTGCGGATCAAGGAGAGCGAAACATGAAGCCTCTGGCTCTCGCGATTGCAGCGGCCCTGCTGACCGCCGGATGCACACCGACGCAAACGTTGCCGCCGCCAGCGTTACCGCCGTCGTACTTCAGCACAGGCCCGTACGAGCCTCAGGATGATGCCGCCCTTGCGAACTGGTGGGCCGGCTTCGGCGATACCGACCTTACCCGTCTGATCCAGACCGGACTCGACCGAAATCACGATATCCGGCTGGCTGTCTTGCGGCTGGACACCGCCCGCGCTCAGCTTCGAACGACAGCGGCGAATGCCTTCCCAACACTTGATGCGCCTGGGCAGGCCAGCCGGCAGTGGATCGACACGGATGTCGGCGATACTGCCGTTGGGGAAGCACTGGGATTGGGTGATCGTATCCGCGTGCAAACCTGGGAGCTCGCACTTCAGGCCAGTTGGGAGCTGGACCTGTTCGGCGCGACGCGAGCCCGTATCCGTGGCGCTGAAGAACAGGCTCGTGCGGCTCAGGCACAGATCATGGCGACACGCCTGGGCGTGGCTTCAACCATCGCGCAAGGCTATATCCAGCTGCGAAGCCTGCAAGCGCAGCGGGACGAATTGCGTACCGCTTTGGATATTGCAGAAACGTTGGCGCACATCGCCCAGCGCCGCTTCGAGATTGGTGAAGTGACACGTCTGGATGTTGAATCCACTGTTGCCGAGGTGGGTGCGCTAGAAGCTCAGCTGGCGGATGTCGAGGCGGGCGTGCGCGAGTCTGGATTTGCCCTCGATACGCTGGTTGACATGTCGCCGGGCTCCGTTGAGCGGTCTTTCGGTGGTAAGCCTATCCCTCACTATGGTGGGGACGTAGCGATAGGGCAGCCAGTCGATCTGCTGAGGCGGCGCCCTGACATCATCGCCAGTGTCGCGCAGCTCGACAGCGCCGAGCAGCTGGCTGTCGCAGCGCGCCGAGATCTGTTCCCCTCCTTGACTGTTCAGGCGGCTCTCGGCAGGAGTGGATTTGCATTGGACGGGAATTCCAGTGCGTCCAATTTCGGTCGGCTTGGTGCGACATTCAATCTTCCCTTCCTGGATTTCATGCGGCGTGGCGCGGCCATCGATATTGCGGATGTTGAACAGCAATCGGCGTATGTGGGCTTGCGGCAGGCGCTGGCGAACGCCCTTGAGGAAGTCGAGCGGGCGGTAGTGAGACAGGAGGGTAGCCGGCGGCGAGCGGCCGCGTTGAATCGCAGCCTGGACCATCGCGAGCGCGCTCACCGACTGGCTGACCGAAGCTATCAACTGGGTGAGGCGAACCTGGCTGACGTTCTCGATGCGCAACGTCAGGTGATCGAGGCACGGCAGCAAGCCGTGCAAAGCCGCAGCGACCTTGCGGTGGCCCAGGTTGCTCTGTTTGTTGCCCTTGGCGGCGGCTGGCAGCCTTCACCCGATGACCCTGACGGGTCATAGAGGGAGCGGCCGATAACACCTCGGATCAATCACGGGAGTTTGAAGGCCGGACCGCTGCGAACGGGCCATTCCGGCGCCTGCATGAAGCTGCACCGCGCCGGTCTGTTATCCAGCCCTGGTAATGGGCCGGCCAGAGCAGCTTGGCCGGCCATGTGCGGAGGTGATCAGCGGTGTTCGCTGGTTTGCCAGCGCGCCATCAGCGTATTGGACGGCTGGCTCTCGTCGAGGAGCTTCCGCGCCGTCTCGGCGCCCGCAACGGGCAATCCCTTCGGATCGAGTAAGCCTACCTGTACCAGTACGCTAGCCTGATCCCAATAGGTGTGTTCATGGCAGAGCTTGTCGCCACGAAACTTGATAACGCCAATCATCGGAATCTCGACGGCTTTGCCGGTGGGCGCGACTCCCGGCAGCATCCAGTCGATCTCTGTGGTGTGCGTGAAGGACAGAATGAACTCGTCGACGATCTGCAACGCCCCAATGGTGCGTGAGATGGGTACGAGCTTCATGTCGGGCGGATTGCCATGCACGAAGTGATGTTGATAGAAGCGGCTTAGCTGCTCGTATCCAACGCCGCCGGTCATGGTCGGAATGTGATTGACATAAGGCTCGGCGACCATGGTGGCCATCGTTGCATCGACGTCTCTGTTCCCAAACTCTTCGCGCACGTGCGCTTCCCACAGGGCGGACAAGTCGAAATTCGGACCGATCTCCTTCTTGAAGGCAGCGATGGTGCGCTCATGGGCCATCAGAGATGCAGGCTTGTCGTAGTGCATACCGCCTACGCGAGCAAAGGCATGGTCCACGCCCGGATAGGTATACACCTCGGCTTTCGGCAGGTGCGCAAGGCCTGCTTTGATCTGCTCGCGTGCGGGGGCGGGGCAGTACCCATCCTCTTCCGCGAAGTGCAGAACCAGCCGACCCTTGATGTTGCTCGCCTCATCCAGCATGTCCTCGATGCCCATGCCGTAATAGCCGACCGAACAGGATACGTCTGTGCGGGTTGCCGTCAGATAGGCAAGCTTGCCACCAAGGCAGAAACCGACGAAGCCGATACCGGCATGTTCGACTTCCGGGCGTTGGCGGAGAGCGTCAACAGTAGCGGCGATATCTTCGATGGCCTTATCAATGTTCAGGCGCTTGAACAGCTCTATTGCCTTGGCGAATGCCTGCTCGTCGTAGCCCAGTTCGATACCGGGCTCCAACCGCCAGAAAAGATCCGGGACAAGGGCGACATAGCCTTCTTCTGCATAGTTGTCCGCCACCGCGCGCATGTTCGCGTTGACGCCGAAGATTTCCTGGCCGACGACAACGCCCGGGCCTTTACCGCTGGCAGGTACGGCCAGGTACGCGTTGAATGTGCCGCCATCTTTGGCGGTAATGCGGATCATCTGCCCCATTCGGATTTGCCCTCGTCAGCCATACGTTATGTGAATTGCCCAGCGCCTTACCTTGCGACGGACCGTGCGCGTGCGGTGCCCAATGCACGTACCAGGCAGCGAACATAGCAAGAAGCCGTGCCGCTGCGCAGCCACGATGAACTGCGCTACCGCTCGACCACCTTCGGCCGGGTCAGGCGAATTACCAGTCGTGCCAGATAGGCGCCCGTCAGGATGATGGCGAACAATCGCAGTGTCTGCATGGCAAGCACAAGGCCCACATCGGACTGGGTGTCGAGCGCGATGATTGCCATCGCATCCAGTCCGCCGGGGCTGGTCGCCAGATAAAGCGAGAGAAAGTCCAGATCGAGCCAGTGGGCAACCAGCCATGCAAAACAGGCGCACAGCAGTATCAGAATCAGCGATGCCGCGACCATCAGCGGAAGACGCCGAGCGACGTAGCGCACCGTGGCACGGTCGAACCGTAGCCCAACGTAGGCGCCGAGCACGCCATACGCGATTTCCATGAGGGGCAATGGAAGCCCTACCTCCATGAGCCCGCTTACCTGGATGGCGCTACCGATGAACAGCGGGACGAGCAAGGCGCCGCCGGACAGGCGGCGACCTGCAAGGACCCCTACGAAAAGGATCGCAACGTTGAGCAGGAGATTGATCACTACGCCGGCATCAAGAGTCAGTGGCGGCGCTGTATCAGGCCCGCCGGTGGAGTGCGCGCCTAGCCAGTGGCTGACGAGTGCCCCCGTCACGACCACACAGACCACCCGGACATACTGCATGGTCGCCACAACGCGGGAGTCGGCGCCATCGTCCTCGGCCATCGCGACCATTGCCGCCGCGGCGCCGGGCGTCGTGCCCCACGCAGCGGTGCTGGCATCGAGCCCGCCAAGGCGAATCATGCCGACGCCAACGACCGTGCTCAGCAGAACGGTAAAAAAAGTCACGCCCAACATCAGCCACCATTGCTCTGCAAGCGACAGCAACACGGCCATCGTCATGGAGTGCGCGACCAACAGCCCGACACACCCCTGCGCCAGGGCAAAGGAGAAGCGAGGCAGGCGAACGCTGGCCCCACATACGCCGGAAAGGATCGCCACCCACATGGGACCAAGGAAGGCGCCAGCGGGAACCTTGAAATGACCGAGTAACTGACTTGCGCCAGCGGCGGCGAGCAGCAGGACAAACCACTGAAGGGGACGGGGCCAATACGTCAACCAACCGCCTGTAGGCGAGGACAAATGAAACTCCGAATGTTGCGAGGAGAGGCGGGCATTATCCGAGCGGCCACCGGGCAAGTCTATGGCTGATGGACTTACCGTCCCAAGCGGAGCGGTCTGGGACGCGGATTTCGCGATGGGTCGATTTGCTCGTCCGAGTAACAGCGTTGGGCTCGAATCGAGCGGCTCGCTGACCCGCTATCGGCATGACGTCAGAAGGCGCGGGTCAGATGAATGCAACTGAGCGCTGTCAACGCAGTATGCTGTGCCTAGCCGCTCCAGCCATCGACAGCTGCAACGGGGCGACCGGCGTATTACGCCAAGGAGCGTTCATGAAATATCTGATCGTATCGTCGGTGCTTGCGACCGTATTCGTTACGGGCGGAGCGCAGGCGGGTGAAATCAACAAGTGCGTCGACGCCAAGGGCAACATCACCTATACCGACGCCAGTTGCGGCTCGAGCGAATCGCTGGAGCGGCGGTTCGAACCTATCAACCCCAAGCCCGGTGGGAATGACACGGTGCGTATGGCGCCGCCAGTGCCTGTCATGCCAGCGCAGCCTGCAGCGCCGCCAGCGGCATCCCCGCCGGTACAGGTCATTCAGCCGCCTGTGGTACATGCCGAGCCGAACGTCATCTACGTCCCGGTAGGCGACTCCAATGCACGCCGGTATTCCGACTGGAATCGTCGCCCGGACTACGGCTGGCAACATGACCGGCCTGACTACCGGCCCCCTAGGCCACAACCGCCCCAAAAGCCGCGCCCGGTCTGGCGAGGCGAGACTGATGCGACACGGGCGTTGATACAGGGCGGCGGTCAACGCGGCCCTGATAATCGTACCCAAGGGCCGTGGCATGGACCGAATCAGCGTCGTCCCTGAGCGGCAAAACAGGCCGCCAATTTGTTGCTGATGGCGACGCCATGTTGCGTTATGCTGACCACTGTTCATTTATCCAGGGTCAGTCATGCAAGCCTTCGAACTCTATTGGAGCCTGGCCGGTGCTGCCACGTTGCTATTGGCCGGCCTGAGCGTGAGCGTGTTCCGGCTCAACAGCCAGCTGCGCGAGCGGGACCGACGTTTGGCCGCCTTGCAGGAGCAGTTGGAGGATGAGCGCGCCAGAGCCCAGGATCAGGTGCTTGAGCACTTGGCGGATCGCGAGCGTGTCGAGCACTTGCGTAGCCAACACGCCGAGTTGCAGCAGATGTGCGCGGGGCTTCGTGAGCGTCAGCAGGCCGATGCGCAAAAGCTGGCAGCGCTTCACGGCCATGCGGAGGCGGCCCGAGCGGAGGTCCGCCAGTTAGCGGAACGTCTCGTTGCGGCAGGTGATCGTGAGTCTCATCTGGAAGCCCAATACCTCGCGCTCCAGGAGCGTTACGCAACGCTGGACCGTCAACACGCCACGCTGAACAGCACGCTGGAACAAAAACAGGCGCATTTCGCCGAGCAGCAGGAGCTGCTTAGGGAGAGCCGCGAACAGCTCAAGGTTGAGTTCGAGCAGGTTGCTGGGCGTATCTTTGAAGCCAAGGGGCAGGCCTTTTCGCAGCAAAGTCAGCAATCACTGGATGCGTTGCTCAAACCCTTCCGTGAGCAGATCGAGGGTTTTCGCACCAAGGTCGAGGACATCCACCACAAGGACGTGCAGCAGCAGGCCACCCTCGCGCAGCAGTTGGTGCAACTCAACGAGCTTAATCGGCAAATCACCCAAGAAGCGCATGACCTGGCAACGGCGCTAAAAGGCCAGAAGAAAATGCAAGGCAACTGGGGCGAGCTGATCCTGGAAAACGTCCTCGAACGCTCTGGTCTGGTGGAAGGGCGGGACTTCGTTCGCGAGGCCAGCTTCAACACCACCGAAGGGCGCAAGCGCCCGGACGCGCTCGTCTACCTCCCGCAGGGCAAGCACTTGATCATTGACGCCAAGGTCTCGCTGAACGCCTATACGCGCTATGTGAATGCCGAGGACGAGGCTGAGCGTCGTGTAGCGCTGAATGAACATGTCTCAGCCATCTCGATGCGCATCCGAGAGTTGTCTGACCGTCACTACTTCGACCTGCCTGGACTGAACGCACCATAAATGGTCTTCATGTTCATTCCGATCGAGTCTGCATTCGTCGAGGCACTTAAATCAGACGAGACACTTTTCCAGAAAGCAATCGAACGTAATGTGCTGGTGGCGACGCCAACAACCTTGTTGACCAGCTTGAACATCGTGCGGCAGCTCTGGCGCTTTGAAGATCAGAACCGTCATACCGCCGAATTGGCCGATCGAGCCGGCAAAGTCTATGACAAGCTGCGTACGTTCCTGGGCAGCATGGACAATATCGAGGCAAGCCTGGACCGGGCCAAGGACGCGTACGGCAAGGCACGTGATCAGCTCGTAGGCGGCCGTGGCAACCTGGTCAAACAAGTGGCGGACTTCCGGGATCTCGGGATAGCAGTGAAGGGCGAACTTTCTGAAGCCTGGGTCGATCGGGCCGATTTGGAACTGAACCTGATCGAGAAGCAGGATGCCTAGAGGCCCCCGATGACGATGATTCCCAGTCCCGCAGGGTGGCTTAGGGTCGTAGGATGGGTTAGCGAAGCGTAACCCGCCAGGAGGCCAATGCCGATACTGCTGCCATCGGGTAAAGGCAAAGTTCGCCAGGGGTATGCGCATCGGTGCTGGGCCGCTACACAGTGGGTCATGACTGTTCTCGGTAAACGGTGGAAGCCCTACGGGATTCCACCCTACGTCTCATCCTCAGTAGTAGGGTGGGTTAGCGAAGCGTAACCCACCGGACGGCCAATACTGATACTGCTGCCATCGGGTGAAAGGCACAAGCTCCCAGGTGCGCGCTTCGGTGCTGGGCCAATACACAGTGGGGTCGGGACTGTTCTCGGTAAACGGTGGAAGCCCTACGGGATTCCACCCTACGTCTCATCC
>ERZ1023508.103-NODE-103-length-39133-cov-8.297021_pt1 | contig 39133 bp, 29 predicted proteins | sample MGYA00380548_ERZ1023508 | MGnify/ENA primary metagenome ERZ1023508 (study PRJEB33173, sample SAMEA4830311) | metagenome | study: EMG produced TPA metagenomics assembly of the PRJEB25223 data set...
TGGCGATGGCGATGGCGATGGCGATGGCGATGGCGATGGCGATGGCGATGGCGATGGCGATTCGACGGACGCCGTGTGGACTGGCATCGTCGATACCACCGGCTCGATCGGAGCCACTTCGACACGCGCGCCAGCACGGGCCATGACCGCGCGGTACTTTTCGGCCGCTGCATCATCAAGGCCGGTCTTGAGGACGCGCCGGCCCGCGAACAGCGCATCGACACGCGCGGCGTCAATCTGAAAAAGACGAGCCAGGTTCGCCCGGACTACGGCCGGGTCGGCGTTGGGCTCCAGTTCACCTTTAAACACGATTTCAAACGCTCGCATGACCTTCCTCGTCATCGAATTGTCGGACGTTCAGCCGAGTATGAACGGATTGCCGGCAATGCCCCAAGCCGATTGCGGCCCAGCGGTGCATATAGGACACTGAATCGCAAAAAATGAAGAGGACGCGCATGACTACGTACGGACGCACCGCACACTCTCTGCGGCTTATGCTGTGCATCGCACTGGCAAGCCTGACGGCAGGGTGCTCGTCGTGGTTCCACAGCGACTTCAAGGACCCCGATCTGCGTCTCAAGGATGTCGAGATCGTGAAGGCTCGGCTGCTTGAGCAGGAACTGCTGCTCACCTTCCATATCGACAATCCGAACGATATGGCGCTGCCGGTACGCGGCATGGCCTATGACATCCAGTTAAACGACGTTCAGTTGGCCGAAGGCGAGTCCAGCGCGTGGTTCAAGGTGCCCGCGCACGGCAGCAAGGACTTCCAGGTGCCTGTCCATACCAACCTGTGGCAGCACCTCAAGTACATTGGAAAACTGCTCGAGACACCTGACAAGCCCATTGCCTACCAACTGCGAGGCCAGGTGAAAACCGGCTTTTTCTTTGGTTTGTTCGGACGTGAGGTGCACGTTTTGCGCAAGGGCGAGATAATCCCTGGCGATTACATCCCGGAGCGACCCTAATGTCCCAGCAACCCCATGTCCACGGCCCAGACTGCAACCACGATCACGACCATGATCACGGGCACGTCCATGGCCCGCATTGCAACCACGGCCCGCAAGAGCCCGTTCGCAATCCGCTCAAGCAGGTCGGTCGTAACGACCCGTGCCCCTGCGGCAGCGATAAGAAATTCAAGAAGTGCCACGGCGCCTGACGCCTGGCCGGACTGATCTCCAAGACCGACCACTCGTCGGCATTCGCCCGGTGTCGCACCGGGCGCCTTCATAACGCCTATCCTCTTCGCTCGCCCTCTCCCTGAAGGAGTTCGATGCATGTCGTCGTGTTCGTTTCGCCCCCTTGCCTGGCTCGGTCTGGGCGCGGGTCTCTCCGCCACGTTGGTGCTGACCGGTTGCCAAGGGCTGCTCGACAGCCGCTACAGGGACAGCGTTGCGCCAACTGAAGGCGTCATGCGCATTCAGGGTGTCGGGGAACGGGCAGATGTCCGGCGTAACGCGCTGGGTATGCCGCTGATCGAAGCCCCGAATTTCCATGACGCTCTGTTTGCACTTGGCTACGTACACGCCAGCGACCGACTGAGCCAGATGGTCGGTATGCGTGCCCTAGCGCAGGGCCGCCTGGCCGAGACGGCCGGGCCGGGCGTGCTCGAAGTGGATCGCTTCATGCGGACCATCGACCTGCGTAGCAGCGCGGACGTTATCTATCGAAGTGCCTCACCCCGGCTCAAGCAATTCTTCGAGGTGTACGCACGGGGGGTGAATGCGTACATCTTCCGCTACAGGGACAAACTGCCTATGGATCTGGCCCGGTCGGGCCAGCCTATCGAATACTGGAAGCCTGAAGACAGTGCGCTCATCTTCGCATTGATCAACTTCGGCCTTTCCACCAACCTGCGCGAGGAAATCGCCTCGCTCACGCTCGCGCAGAAGGTGGGCAGCGACAAGCTTGCATGGCTGATGCCCATCTACCCGGACGAACCCCTGCCGTTCGACGAAGCGGAGAAGCTCAAGGGCCTGAACCTTCGCGGCAACGTTGCTGGGCTCAACGCACTGGACGCGACCCTGGCAGCCCTGGGCGACCTGCACATGTCCGGCGTTGCGGCGTCCAACAACTGGGCGTTCGCGCCCAGTCACACACGCAGCGGCCGAAGCCTGTTCGCCAATGACACGCACCTGCCGCTGGCGATGCCGTCCCTGTGGAATTTCGTTCAGATTCGTTCGCCGCAATACCAGGCAGCTGGCGTCTCCGTTGCTGGGATCCCAGCGATAGTGGCTGGCTACAACGGCAAGCTTGCCTGGGGCATGACGATGGTGATGGGCGACAACCAGGACGTGTATCTGGAACAGCTCAAGCGCGAAAATGGCCGCTTGCAGTATCTTGCCGATGGCAAATGGCTGCCGGCGCGTGAGCGTCAGGAGACCTACATCGTCAAGGGCCAGCGCCCGGTGCGTGAGCCAGTATACGAAACACGCAATGGCCCACTGCTCAATGCCGCGCTGGGCGAGCGCAAGAACGGCCTGCAACCATTGCCGCTGCAAAGCGGGTACGGCCTGGCGCTGCGTACTATCCAGGCCGAGGCGGACCAATCACTGGATGCCCTCTTCAACCTCAGCCGAGCAAAGAACGTCGATCAGGCATTCGACTCTGCTCGCGAGGTGCGCGCCATCGCGCTCAACCTGGTGTTCGCAGATGCCCAGCACATTGGCTGGCAGGTCAGCGGACGATATCCAAACCGCAAGGATGGCCGCGGTCTCGTGCCCTCACCCGGCTGGACGGACCGTTACGGCTGGGATGGTTACGCCGAGCCCATGCTTCACCCATACGATCAGGACCCTCCACAAGGATGGCTCGGCACCGCCAATCACCGCACCGTCAAGGGCGGCTACGGCGTCCAGCTATCGAGCTCGTGGTATTACCCTGAGCGAGCGGAACGAATGAGCGAGCTGGCCCAGCGCGGCAAGCAGGACACCCGCAGTACTATCGCCATGCAGTACGACCAGACGACACCGTTCGCCGCGAAACTGAAGGCGATGTTCGAGGATCCCGGCATGGCCGGACCGCTGCGCACCGCGATCGATGCCCTGCCAGGACAGGATCGCGAGCGGGCGCGGGAAGCGCTTGCACGCCTGCTGGCCTTCGATGGCCGTATGAGCGCAGATTCCGCCGAAGCGGCCGTCTACAGTGCCTTCCTGCAGGAAAGCGCCAAACAGACCTTCCTCGACGAGCTGGGCCCCGAAGACAGCCCGTCATGGAAGGCTTTCGTCGAGATGGCAGACCTGTCCTACTCGGCACAGGCGGACCATCTGCTCGGGCGTGTCGACAGCCCCTTCTGGAACGATGTCCGCACGTCCGTGCAGGAAGACAAGCCCACCATCATGGCGCGCAGCCTGGCGGCCAGCATCGACTACCTGGAAGCCAACCTGGGCGGCGACCGGAATAGCTGGCGCTGGGGTCGGCTGCACCAGTACCGCTGGACGAGCGAGGTGACGCGGCTGGCCCCGTACCTCGATCAAGGCCAGCGCACGGCCATCGGTGCCATTCAGGGCTATCTGGACCGTGGGCCGTATCAGGCCGGCGGAGACCACGGCACATTGAATGCGGCTGCGTATCATTGGGGCAATGGTTTCGATACCTGGCTCGTACCAGCGATGCGCATCATCGTCGACTTCGGTCGTGACGAGCCGATGATGGGCGTCAACAGCTCCGGCCAGTCGGGCAATCCGGCGAGCCCGCACTATGATGACGGCATCCAGGCATGGATGAAGGCCGAATACATGAGCTTTCCATTCAAACCGGCGGGAATGGATCAGGTCTATGGCAACCGCCGCCTGACCCTGCTTCCAGCAGCGGCGCGCTAAACAACTGATGCGCCCTACGGGGCGCGTCTTCCTTGCAAACCCTCCCCACGCCGGCCCCTATACATTCCTCGCCATTCGGATCTGCCGCAAGCCGCACGACAAGCCGTCCCTCGCTTGCACACAGGTAGGTTTCAGCGCTACAAAGGCTCTAAAACGACGGTTGTCTGACGAAAAGACCCCAAGTTACGTGCGCCACTTGCTATCTTTTCAAAAAGCGTCAAATAAAAGACTTGGCAACAGGAGTACAGATCGTGGCCCGCATAGCGCTGGACATTCCGTCCGACCAACTTTTCTACAAGACACGCCAGACCGTGCGCAGCACCGATATCAATGGCAGCGGCCACTTGGGCAACCAGGCAATGATCTCCATGATCTCCGAGGCTCGTACTCGCTTCATGTTCTACTACGGCATCCGAGAAAGCTCGGAAGAAGTCGGCACCATGGTTACCGACCTCGCCACCGTGTACAAATCGGAAGCCTTCGTGCGGGATCGGTTGCTGTTCGAAATGGGCCTGATGGACCTGAACAAATACGGTGGGGACATCATCTTCCGCATCACGCGTCCGGAAACCGAAACCCTCATAGCCTTGGCCAAATGCGGCTTCGTTTTCTACAACTACAAGGAACGCCACATCGAGCCGATGCCGAAAGGGTTCCATCGCAACTTCCCAAAGGTCAACTGGGTGGATGATGCTGACCGCACCAATGTGCGGGCATCCATCGCATCGAACAGCTGAAGTGACCCGCACACACGGCGCCGGTTCGTGAACGGCGCCGTGCCGACGGTTCATTGCACCAGAGGCGATGTTGCTCCTTCCATTCCGATACCCTCGATGCGAGCGGCGCCGACCAGCGTACTGATGTAGCCCGCAACGGCGCGACGCCAGACCGTACCGTTCAATTCCTCTCGAATCGATTCATGCACCGCCTCAAGCGGTAACGGCTGCCCTTCGATCCGTTGATCCACGATCACCACATGCACACCATACCGGCTCTCCAGCGGGCGCTCGCAAAGTCCTTCGGATAGACGGAACAGCTGCCGTTCGAACTCGGGCACCGTCTGCCCTTTGCTCAGCTGCCCTAGTGCACCGCCCTGGCGACGCGATGGGCAGTCTGACCCAGCAGCAGCCAGCTCCTCGAAAGAGGCTCCAGAGCGCAGCGCATCGATCAGCTCGCGAGCCTGCTCCATTGCCGCACTTCGTTCATGCGCATCATCCGGTGCGCACGCCAGCAGGATGTGCCGGGCCGCTACAAGCGGCGCCGTCCGAAAACGGTGTGGGTTGGCCCGGTAAAACCGCTCTATAGCGGCATCATCCGCATCAGGGACGGCGACTTCACGCTCAAGCAATCGTCTAGTGACCGTCTCCTCGGCAAGCTCCGACGCCCCGCGCTCAACAGCGATGCCAAGCGCCACTGCACGCTGGCGAAGCAGTTCCCGAACTACCAGTGCTGTCGCCGCCTGATACGCCGCAGCGTGGTAATCATCGGCGGGATGGTACTGAAGCTCCGCGGCAATCGCGTCGCCCGGTATCTCTACGCCGTTGACCCGCACGACGGGCCAATCCTCGCCACTGCGTGCTATGACGGCAGTCGGGCCGCACTCGGTTGGATCGCATACGGTCGGGCCACGCTCTACCAAAGCATCTTCGACCGGAACCGCCACGCGCACCTCGGGAACCTCCGCGCTCGCCCGATCGCTCCCCTGACACTGCCCGCCTGCATTTCCACATGAACAGACCATGGCGGACCTCCTTAGCCTCGTTGCCGGACGATCTGGTAGCGCCGTCCCAGATACCAGATGGGTGCGCTGAGCATGTGAACCAGCCGCGTGAACGGGAACAAAACGAAGAGCGTCAGCCCAAGCAGAATGTGCGTCTTGTAGATGAGGCCAGTTTCGGCAATGGACTCGACCGCCGCATAAGGCCGGAACGTTGCGATGTCCTGCGCCCAGGCGCCTAGCAGCATCATCGTCGCCCCGTCCAGGTGCTGGGTGGACGTCACGATCGTCGCGAGACCCAGCACCAATTGCACCAGCAGAACGATGAGCACCAGGATGTCCGAAACGCTTGAATTGCGACGAACACGCGCGTCCGTCAGGCGCCGCCAGGTGAGCATCGAGAGTCCGATCAGGGCGAGGAACCCAAAGAACCCACCACTCACCATGGCCAACAGCTGCTTGCTACCACTGCTGATCAGGTGCTCATACAGCCAGTGAGGCGTGAGCAACCCCACCAGGTGCCCCGCGAATATGAACATCACGCCGATATGAAACAGGTTGCTGGCCACGCGCATCTTTCCCGGACTCAGCATCTGGCTCGACTGCGTTTTCCAGGTGTACTGGGAGAGGTCGAAGCGGGCCCAGGAGCCGACGATAAGAATGGTCGTGGCGATATAGGGGTACACGCCAAACAGCAGAAAATTCAGCTTATCCATGACTCACCTCCGAGCCGGCGCAGCGGCCGGTGCGTGATCGAAATCAACCCAGTGCAGCGGCACCGGGGTCTCCTCGCGGGCCTTGCGCGGACGATGGGCGTCGGCGCCACATCCGCCCTGCGGTTCGCCTTGCAGGAACGTCACCTGCTCTTCCTCCCACAGTCGATCCATTGCCTCCAGCGAATCGTCCCGTTGCTCGGCCGCTACGGCCGGACGCACCCGGCCCACCGCCTCGCCCACGGATTCCCCTGCCATTTGCAGTAATGCCTGAAAAGCAGCCGCATAGCGGCTGTGGCGTTCTTCCAGGCGTGCCGCCAGCAACGCCAGCAGATGGGAAATATCGGCGATGCCTTCCCGTGCCACGGCTGAGTCCTGCGTGGACAGAAACTCCAGATACAGCGGGATATAGTCGGGCAACTCCTTCAGCGCGATCGCAAAGCCCGCGGCTTCGTACTGCACCATCAGGTCGACCATCGCCTGCCCCCGATCTCGGGATTCGCCATGCACGTGCTCGAAGAGAAGCAGCGACAGGTGCCGCCCCTTGTCGAACAGCTCGCTGTAGCGCTCTTGAGCATCCATCAAATCCTGCCCGGTCAACTCATCCAGCAGCGCGAGCAGCGCCGCACGCCGATCCCGGCTGATCTCCCGCGCGTCGCGAATCGCCTGGGCGAGTTCGTCGCGGCCTTCGATGATCGTCTCGTCCGGGTAGGCCAACAACAGCGAAATGACGTTAAGAATCCGCATGATCATTCCTCCCAGAGCTGCACGGTCTTGATGACGTCACGCTGCGTCGCCTTGCGGGCGCCGAACATGTTCAGGCCAGACTGACCACTGCAACCGCTGCCAAAACTGAAGCCGCAGCCGGAGCGCTCGGCGAATGCATCGCTCGATGCCTCTTCGCGGTGGGCGCTCGGAATGACGTAGCGGTCTTCGTAGTTGGCAATCGCCAGATAGCGGTACATGTCCTCTACCTGAGCTCCGGACAGCCCGACTGACTCGAGTACGGCCAGATCCTGAACGCCTTCGACCTGCTGGGCGCGCTTATACGCGCGCATGGCGAGGAGTCGCTTCAGAGCGAGCTTCACCGGGCGCTCGTCACCGGCGGTCAGCAGATTGGCGAGGTAGCGGACGGGAATGCGCAGGCTATCGACGTCCGGCAACACGCCCGCCATGTCTACATGCCCGGACGCCGCTGCGTTCTGGATCGGGGAAAGGGGCGGCACGTACCACACCATCGGCAGCGTGCGGTACTCGGGGTGCAGCGGAAGCGCGAGCTTCCAGTCGACCGCCAGTTTGTAGACCGGTGAGGCCTGGGCGGCGAAGATCACCGAGTCATCGATGCCATCACGACGTGCCTGAGCGATGACTTCGGGATCGTTCGGGTCGAGGAAGATACCGAGCTGCTTTTCATACAGGTCGCCGTCATGTTCGGTTGCGGCCACCTCGTGGATACGATCGGCGTCGTACAGCAACACACCCAGGTAGCGGATCCGGCCCACGCAGGTCTCGGAACAGACCGTCGGCATACCTGCCTCGATGCGCGGGTAGCAGAAGATGCACTTCTCGGATTTACCACTTTTCCAGTTGTAGTAGATCTTCTTGTAGGGGCAACCACTGACACACATGCGCCAGCCGCGGCACTTCTCCTGATCGATGAGAACGATGCCATCCTCTTCACGCTTGTAGATCGCACCGCTCGGGCAGGAGGCCGCGCATGCCGGGTTCAGGCAGTGCTCGCACAGGCGGGGCAGATACATCATGAAGGTGTTTTCGTACTCGCCATAAATGTCGGCCTGGACCTTGTCGAAGTTCTGGTCCTTGCGCCGCTTGGCAAACTCGCCGCCAAGGATTTCCTCCCAGTTCGGGCCCCATTCGATCTTTTCCATCCGCTGGCCGGAGATGGCAGAGCGCGGGCGCGCTACCGGCTGGTGCTTGCCCAGCGGCGCGGTGTGCAGGTTCTGGTAATCGAAATCGAACGGTTCGTAGTAATCGTCGATTGCGGGCAGATCAGGGTTGGCGAAGATGTTCGCCAAGATCCTGAACTTGCCGCCGATGCGTGGATTGATCGAGCCGTCGGCATTGCGGACCCAGCCGCCCTTCCACTTGTTCTGGTTTTCCCATTCCTTCGGGTAGCCAATCCCCGGCTTGGTCTCCACGTTATTGAACCAGGCGTATTCCATGCCTTCGCGGCTGGTCCAGACGTTCTTGCAGGTCACCGAGCAGGTGTGGCAACCGATGCACTTGTCCAGATTCAGAACCATGCCGACTTGCGAACGAATTTTCATGGCCAGTTCCTCACTCGATATCCTGGGGCAGCGGACGCGGAAGCGCGTCGCCATCGGGGCCGTCGAGCCAGTCGACCTTGTCCATCTTGCGCACCACGACGAATTCATCGCGGTTGCAGCCAACGGTCCCGTAGTAGTTGAAGCCATAGCTCTGCTGGGCGTAGCCACCGATCATGTGGGTGGGTTTCAACACCACACGTGTCACGGAATTGTGGTGGCCTCCGCGGTTGCCCGTGGTCTCCGAGCCCGGCACGTTCACGATGCGCTCCTGCGCGTGGTACATGATCACCATGCCCTCCTTGATCCGCTGGCTGACCACCGCGCGAGCGGTGAGCGCGCCGTTGGCGTTGAAGGCCTCGATCCAATCGTTGTCGACAATGCCCGCCTTTTTCGCGTCCGCTTCGGACAGCCACACGATCGGGCCACCGCGGCTGAGCGTCAGCATCAGCAGGTTGTCGGTGTAGGTGCTGTGGATGCCCCACTTCTGGTGCGGCGTGATCCAGTTGAGGACAATTTCGGTATTGCCGTTGGGCTTCTTGCCCTTCACGTAGCCAATCGAGCGGGTATTCACCGGTGGGCGATAGCTCATCAACTGCTCACCAAAGGCCTGCATCCAGGGATGGTCCTGATAAAACTGCTGGCGGCCGGTGATCGTGCGCCATGGGATGAACTCATGGACGTTGGTGTAACCCGCGTTGTAGCTGACGTGCTCGCTCTCGATGCCGGACCAGGTCGGGCTCGAAATGATCTTGCGCGGCTGCGCCTGGATATCGCGGAAGCGAATCGTCTCGTGCTCGGAGGAACGCGCCAGGTGCGTGTGATCGCGCCCGGTCATCTTCGATAGCGCCCCCCACGCCTTCACCGCGACATGACCGTTGGTTTCCGGGGCCAGCGAGAGAATCACTTCGGCCGCATCGATTGCCGACTCGATCCGTGGTCGCCCGTGGCTTACGCCCTCCTCGCGCACCCGGTAGTTGAGATCACCGAGCTGCTTGACCTCGTCCTGGGTGTTCCAGTTGATGCCCTTGCCGCCGTTACCGAGCGAGTCCAGCAATGGGCCGAGCGAGGTGAACTTGCGATAGGTGTTCGGATAGTCACGCTCGATCACCATCATGTTCGGGCAGTTCTTGCCAGGTTGCGGGGCTTGGCCTGCCGTCTTCCAATCCAGCCCACCGAATGGCTGCGCCAATTCCCCGGGCGTGTCGTGATGCATGGGCTGCGTGACGAAATCCTGCTCCACGCCCAGATGCCCTTCGGCTAGTCTGGAGAAGTTGCGGGCAATGCCCTTGTAGATCTCCCAGTCAGACCGGGACTCCCAGGCCGGATCGATGGCGGCTGACAGCGGATGAATGAACGGGTGCATGTCGGACGTGTTCATGTCGTCCTTCTCGTACCAGGTAGCGGTCGGCAGAACGATGTCCGAGTAGACACAGGTGGATGACATGCGGAAGTCCAGGGTGGTGACCAGATCGAGCTTGCCGATCGCGCCCTCTTCCACCCACTCGGCCTCGGTTGGCTTGAAGCCGTCCGCACGCTTGCCGAGGTCTTCGTTCATCACTCCGTTGCGAGTACCCAGGAGGTACTTGAGCATATACTCATGGCCCTTGCCGGAGCTGCCCAGCAGATTGGAACGCCAGATGAACATGTTACGAGGGAAGTTCGCTGGACTATCCGGTTGCTCACACGCGAAGCGCAATGTGCCGTCTTCGAGTGACTTGAGTACGTACTCCTTCGGCTCCATACCAGCTGCCTTGGCATCGCGGGTGATCTGCAGCGGGTTGCGGTTGAGCTGCGGTGCGCTCGGCAGCCAACCGGCGCGCTCCGCGCGGATGTTGTAGTCGAGCATGTGCTCGGGGAATTTCGATTTGTCCGCCAGCGGCGACAGCACCTCATGGGCACTCATCTTCTCGTGGCGCCATTGCGAGCTGTGGCTGTAGAAGAAGCTGGTGCCGTTCATTTGCCGTGGCGGGCGGTGCCAGTCCAGACCGAACGCCAGCGGCAGCCAGCCCGTCTGGGGCCGCAGCTTTTCCTGGCCGACGTAATGCGCCCAGCCGCCGCCGCTCTTGCCGATGCAGCCACACAACATGAGCATGTTCACCGCGCCGCGGTAGTTCATGTCCATGTGGTACCAGTGATTAACGGCCGCGCCGATGATGATCATCGAACGCCCCTCGGTCTTGTCGGCGTTATCCGCGAATTCACGCGCCACCCGGATGGCCTTCTCGCGGCTCACGCCGGTAATCCGCTCCTGCCATGCTGGCGTGCCGGGGACGTCGGCATCGTCGTAGCTCTGGGCGACGTTTGCCCCGCCCAGGCCGCGATCGATGGCCAGGCTGCCGGCCATGAGGTCGAACACGGTCGCGACGCGCACCTGGCTGCCGTCGGCAAGCGTCAGGCTGCGTACCGGGACGCGGCGGTACTGGATCTCATCACCCGCCACGTGCTGGAAGTGTTCGTGGGTCTGCCCGCCGAAATAGGGGAAAGCGACTTCGGCCACATTGCCGTCGTCGATCAGGCTGAGCGATAGATCGACCTCACGCCCTGCCCCGCCCTCGCGTGCTTCGATATTCCACTTGCCGCTTTCACCCCAGCGATAGCCGATCGACCCTTGCGGTGAGACGAGTTCGCCCGTGGTGCCGTCGACGGCAATCGTTTTCCATTCGGGGTTGTTGGCCTGGCCAAGGTTTTCGGTAAGGTCCGAAGCCCGCAGGAAGCGCTCGGGGCGGGTGCCCTGCTCGAAGTCACCGAGCACGACGAGCATCGGCAGATCGGTGTAGCGCTTGGCGTAATCCCGGAAATAGGCGCTGGGGTTGTCGAGATGAAACTCCTTGAAGATTACGTGGCTGAAGGCGAGCGCGAGGGCCGCGTCCGTACCCTGCTTGGGGTTGAGCCACAGGTCGGTGAGCTTGGCAACTTCGGCGTAGTCCGGCGTGATGGCGACCGTCTTGGTGCCCTTGTAGCGCACCTCGGTGAAGAAATGCGCATCGGGTGTGCGGGTCTGCGGAACGTTGGAGCCCCAGGCGATGATGTAGTTGGAGTTGTACCAGTCGGCTGATTCAGGCACGTCCGTCTGCTCGCCCCACACTTGCGGGGATGCCGGCGGCAGGTCGCAATACCAGTCATAGAACGAAAGGCAGACGCCGCCGATAAGCGACAGATACCGGCTGCCAGCGGCATAGCTGACCATCGACATTGCCGGAATCGGCGAAAAACCGATGACCCGGTCCGGGCCGTGCATCTTGACGGTGTAGACGTTGGCCGCCGCGATGATCTCGTTGACCTCGTCCCAACTCGAACGGATGAAGCCGCCCAGGCCGCGCGCGCTCTTGTACGACTCGGCCTTGACCGGATCCTCGACGATGCTGGCCCAGGCCTCCACAGGCGCAAGGCTGCGCCGCGCTTCGCGCCACAACCTGAGCAGCGGCTTGCGCACCTTCGGGTATTTCAGCCGGTTGGCGCTGTAGATGTACCAGCTGTAGCTTGCACCGCGCGGGCAGCCGCGAGGCTCATGGTTCGGACGATCGGCGCGCGTGCGAGGATAGTCTGTCTGCTGGGTCTCCCAGGTGATCAGCCCGTTCTTGACGTAGATCTTCCAGGAGCAGGAACCGGTGCAGTTCACACCGTGGGTGGAGCGTACGATCTTGTCGTACTGCCAGCGGGAACGGTAGACGTTCTCCCAGTCGCGTGATTCGCTGCGTGTCTCGCCGTGGCCTTCGGCGAACTCACCCTGCTTCTTCTTGAAAAAGCGCAGTTGGTCGAGCAGGTGGCTCATGGTTTATCTCCTCTGCCGGTCGCGCCGGCTGGGTGCATCAGGCATTTATCGAAAGGATCAGCAACGTACTTCGGCGCCGCGCCGTGCGTACCACCACCAGGTCACGGCAACACAGGTGGCGTAGTAGGCGATGAAGACGTACAGCGCGCCCTCGGGGCTGCCCGTCATGGCGAGCGAGGTGCCGAATGACTGGGGAATGAAGAAGCCGCCGAATGCGCCGATCGCGGAGCTGAAACCGACCACCGCGGCCGACTCCTTGCCCGCTTCGCGCGCGGCGTGCTCGGGACTGACCTCGCCACGCTCGGCGCGACGGGTCCATTGGGTACGGAAGATCACCGGGATCATGCGGAAGGTGGATCCGTTCCCGACCCCGGCAAAGAAGAACAGCGCGATGAACGCCGCCAGGAAACCCCAGAAGTTGCCGCTGCTTCCCTGCCCTGGCAGAAACGCCATCACGACGAAGATCAGTGCGCCCATGACGACGTAGTTCCACAGGCTGATCACCGCACCGCCGAACCGATCGGCCAGCCAACCGCCCAGGGGCCGGCTGAGTGCGCCTACGAGGGGGCCGATGAAGGCATACGACAACGGATTGATCTCAGGAAACTGGGTCTTGCTCAGCATGGAAAAGCCTGCCGAGAAGCCAATGAACGATCCGAAGGTGCCCACATACAGCCAGCACATGAGCCAGTTATGCTTACGCTTGAAGATCACCGCCTGCTCGCGGAACGAAGCGCGAGCGCAGGTCAGGTCGTTCATGCCGAACCAGGCGGCTGCGGCCAGCACGATGATCAACGGTGCCCAGATGAGGCTGGCGTTCTGAAGCCAGATCAAGCCGCCGTCGGCGGTGTGCTGCGCGGCTCCACCGAACGGACCATACAGGCTGAAGCCCGCCACCAGGGGTGCTACGAACTGCAGAAGGGAAACGCCCAGGTTGCCAAGCCCAGCGTTCAGTCCAAGCGCCGTACCTTGCTTATCCTTGGGATAGAAAAAGCTGATGTTGGACATGCTCGAGGCGAAGTTGCCGCCACCAACCCCGCACAACAGCGCGATCACCAGAAACGTCCAGTACGGCGTCTGTGGGTTCTGCACGGCAATGCCGAGCCACACACAGGGCACCAGCAGGGCCAACGTACTGAGCGCTGTCCAGCGCCGGCCACCGAACACCGGCACTGCGAACGAGAAGAAGATGCGCAGGGTCGCACCGGACAGGGACGGCACTGCGGCCAGCAGGAACAATTGGTCGTTGCTGAAGGTGAAGCCCGCGCTATTGAGGCGTACCGCAACGACGCTGAACAGCACCCAGACCGAGAACGCCACCATCAGCGCCGGAATTGAAATCCAGAGATTTCGACGCGCAACGCGCTGCCCAGTGGATTGCCAGAATGCGGTGTCTTCGGGACGCCAATCCTCGATCACGCCCCGTGGTAACGGTGCGGAAAGCCTGCCGGTGGCTTTTGCAGTGGCCATGGTGTCATTCCCCTTGGGAGACGAGAGAAGGAGTGGCGCCTGCGGCTCGACCGAGAACAGGTGTGCGGCGGATCTCGCTGACGTACATCCAGATCAGCGAGACCCACACCACCCCATACAGGAGCATGAAGCAGGATGAGCGCACGCCCGTGAGGTCCACGAGGGCACCGAAGAGGATTGGCAGCACGAACCCACCCAGGCCGCCGGCAAGGCCCACGATTCCGGAAACCACACCCATGTGCGCGGGGTAGTCGTCCGCGATGTACTTGAAGACCGATGCCTTGCCGAAAGCGAACGCGATACCGATAACGAACATCAACGCGGTGAAGACCCACACGTTCAGACCGATGTGGAAGTGCCACGGGCCGTTTACGGTGGCGATGGTCAACTCGGTTGGCGGGTACGAGAGCAGGAACAGGCAGACCCAGCTCACCCAAAGCACCCACCAGGTCACGCACTGGGCGCCCCAGCGATCCGACATCCAGCCGCCGACCGCGCGCAGCACGCCGCCCGGCAATGAGAAGCAAGCGGCCAGCAGTGCGGCGCTTTGTAGAGTCAGCCCGTACTCGGCCACGTAGTACTGCGTCATCCACAGTGCCAGGGCGACATAGCCACCGAACACGATCGAGTAATACTGGCAGTAGCGCCAGATTGCCGGGTCGCGCAGCATCGCCAACTGATCGCGAAGACCGACGCCAGCCGAGCCGCGATGTGCGGTGTTTTCGCGGGTCAGGAACCAGAACGCCACGGCGATGATGAACAGTGCCGCTGAATAGAGTTTGGGCACCATCTGCCAGCTGGCTGCAGCCACGATGGCGGGTGCGGTGAACTTGGTCAGCGCCGAGCCCGCATTGCCTGCACCGAAGATCCCCATCGCCAGGCCCTGGCTACCCTTGTCGAACCACCGCGCCACGTAGGCGATCCCCACCGAGAAGGATCCACCGGCGAGGCCGACGAACAGGCCGAGCACGAGGAACTGCCAGTACTGCGTCGCCTCGCCAACGAGGTAGATCGGGAGCACACACGCGAACATCAGCACGGTGAAGACGAGCCGGCCGCCGAAGCGGTCAGTCAGCATGCCCAGCGGCAACCGCACGAGGGAACCCGTCAGCACCGGCGTCGCCGCCAGCAGACCGAACTCGGTCTCGCTCAGGCCCAGCAACGTCTTGATCGGCACGCCCAGGACCGCAAACATCATCCACACCGAGAAGCAGGTCGTGAACGCTGCGGTGCTCATGCCCAATACGAGGGACTGGCGGGCGGTGAATGTGGCCATGGTGATCGCTCCGGATCTGCATCTGGCCTGCACACTAGGCTGCTCCGGGCGGCATCTCTTGACCTGCATCAAGCCGGTGACCGAGCGCAACGGGCACCCTGTACCGCCACTACCTCCAAAGAGGTAGCCGACACGCGTTGATGAAATTGCCGGGAATCAATGACTTACATGACTATGACGGATTCGTTGCCAACCCCGCCCGGACACCAGACTCTTTGGAGGTAGTGGCGCGATGAAGCGCTGGTATGAGGGTTCGTTGCTGGTTCGCGCCGGGCTTGCCGTCAGCGTCATCACGCTGCTTGCCCTGGTGAGTGCCGTCACCGGCGTGCTCATCGCATGGTTGAGCGCGGGCGAGGCTGCCGCGATCAACGCCGCAGGCTCCTTGCGCATGCAAACCTACCGCTTGAGCTGGCAGCTGGACCGGGACGCCGCGCCGGATCATATCCAGGCCATGAAAGACAGATTCGAGCAACGGCTGTTCGGGTCAGCGCTCACCGCGGTGCTGGACGATAATGACGACGGGCTCGACCGCGCCTACCGGAACCTCGCCAGTCGATGGCGCACTCAGCTTGCGCCCGCGCTGGCGTCAACGGATGCGGCAACCTTTCTGGGCAACGCCGACGACTTCGTTGCTCAGTTGGATGACTTCGTCCTTCAACTTCAACAACGCAATGAACGAAAACGTGCATGGCAACAGTTGGTTCAGGGCAGCGCGCTGGTTGTCACCATCCTGGTGCTGCTCATAGGCCTGCATCAGCTGCGCTACGGCGTACTCATGCCGATGCGGGAGTTGCTAGGTAGCCTTACCCGGTTCCGCGAAGGCGATCTGCGGGCGCGTGTCATGCACCGCTCGCCTGATGAGCTGGGCCAGCTCGCCCGAGGCTTCAATGGCATGGCCGATGCCATCGAGGAATCGCACCGCACACTCGAACTGCGCGTCGCCCAGGAGACCCAGCGCCTGTCGCGGGCAAATGCTGCGCTACAACTGTTGTACCGCAGCAGCCGGCACATCGCGACTCAGCCCGCAACTGCCGACTCGATCGAAGCCATGCTCGACAACTTCCAACGCAGCTTGCCCGGCCTATCGCTGTCGCTGTGCCTGCATGGTGATGACACCGCACCGGCCGAAGCATCGATTGCCATCAGGGGGCGCCAGCGGCAGGCCTGCGACGCCGATGCCTGTACATCCTGTCCCACCCGCGCCACGCAGCAGGTCGTATGCCAGGTCATCAGCCAGCAGCACACCATGGGCGAGCTGGCGGCAAGGTTCGATGACGGTCACTCGCCCGAGTCGTGGGAAACCGAGCTCATTCAGGCACTGGCGGACCTGATCGGCACGGCACTGTCGCTCGAACGGCGGCGCCTGCAGGAGCATCAGCTGGTGCTTTTCGAAGAGCGAGCCATCATCGCCCGCGAGCTCCACGATTCACTGGCCCAGGCACTTTCGTACATCAAGCTGCAGGTTAGCCGCCTGCAAACCCTGATGCGCCGCGGCGCAGCTGCCGAGACACTGCAGCCGGTAACCGACGAAATCCGAGACGGCCTCAATGATGCCTATCGGCAACTGCGTGAGCTGCTTGTCACCTTCCGCCTGAAGATTCGTGAAGGGGGGTTCCACCAAGCCCTTGCCGAAACCATCGATGAGTTCGCACGGCGCGCCGCCTTCACACTCGACCCGCGTATCCGGCCCTTTGCCTTCTCACTCTCGGCCGCTGAGGAAATCCACGTGCTCCAGATTGCGCGTGAAGCCCTGTCGAACTGTGTACGGCACGCAGGCGCGTCAACGGTTCGAATAAGCCTGCAATCGATCGACCCGGGGCTTGAGCTGATTATCGAAGACGACGGTGTCGGCCTGCCGCCCGCCATCGACGGGCACCATCACCACGGCCTGTCCATCATGCGCGAACGCGCTCGCAACCTGGACGGCACTCTTGTCATCGAATCATCCGTACCCAGAGGTACGCGCGTGCGGCTGACGTTCAAACCGCGGTTTCTGGCAGTCCATGCGCCCGCGTCCGAGCACGCCCCGCCATTCACCCACGACTCGCAGGACCCACGATGACCGAGACCATGCACACCCTGCTGCTTGTCGATGATCACCCGCTCATGCGCCGCGGCATACGCCAGCTGCTCGAACTGGAGGACGGCATCACGGTATGCGGTGAAGCGAGCGACGGTGAGCACGCCCTCGCCTGTGTCGCCGAGCTGAACCCTGATCTCGTGCTGCTGGACAACAACATGGCCCACCTCAACGGCATCGAGACGCTGAAACGGCTACGGCAACAAGGCTATCTGGGCAAGGTGCTGATGTTCACCGTGTCGGATGCCGAAGAAGACGTACGCGATGCGCTGAAAAACGGTGCCGATGGCTACCTGCTCAAGGACATGGAGCCCGAGCGACTTGTCAGTGAGATCCAGGCAGCGCTGGCCGGGGAGATGGTCATCAGCCCGTCCTTGGCGAAGGTGTTGGCACAGGGCCTGCGGTCCGCAGGCGGCGCGGGTCCCGGTGCGCCTTCTGCGGCTGACCTCACCGAACGTGAGCGTCAGGTGCTGAAGATGGTGGTGAACGGATTGAGCAACAAGTTGATTGGAGACCGCCTCGGCATCACGGAAGGTACGGTGAAAGTCCACATGAAGAACCTGCTGCAGAAGTTGAATCTGCGCTCGCGGGTAGAGGCCGCGGTCTGGGCCCTTGAACATTTGAACTGACGCGGCCCTCAGCGGCCAATCGAATACAACAGCCACACCAGCAGCACGAGGTTGGCGCACAGGGAAAGCGCGGCAATGGTCTGCCAAGTCTTGAGCGGCTCACGCTGCATCAGCGGCCGAGGTCCGGCAAGGGCTCGACGTTCACCTTTCTCCAGGTCGAGCAGCGCCTCTTCAGCCGTTTCGAAGCGACGCGACGGGTCTATATCGATGCACCGATACAGCCACGCATCGAGCCAGGCCGGGGCATCGGCGCGGTGACGCAGGCAACTCGACGGCGTACCGAAATGCGGGCGTTGGAAAGGCTCCAGCTCCCCATAAGGGTACTGTCCAGTCAGCAGGCGATACAGGGTGATGCCAACAGCGAACAGATCATTGCTGGCAGCCGGTGGTTCGCCCCGATACCGTTCCGGCGCGATATAGGTTGGCGTTCCCGGCAGGCTTTCGTCAGGCTGTGAGAGGCCTGGGCAGTAGACGAGCCCGAAATCCAGCAACCGTAGCTCGCCATCCTGTCCGCGGTGCAAATTCTCCGGTTTGATGTCGCGGTGCACGAGATTACGGCGGTGAAGCTCGCCCACCGCCTTCAGTAATCGTGTGGCGCAATCGAACCACTCGGATAACCCCAGAGGGCCCTCGTCAGCCAACTGCTGCGCCAGGGTTCGCCCCTCATATTCGCGCTGTACGTAATACAGGTAGCTAGACTGCCCGGCGGTGGGCGTCTGCGCGAATGCGCGTCCGGAGACGCGGCGCAGGAACCAGGCCTCCATCGATAAGGCCTGCATCGCATCCAGATCGTCGGCCAGTGAAGCGGGCAGGGTTTTCAGCAACCAGCGCTGACCATGTGCATCGGCAACGCGGTAGCGTACCGACTGACGCGACTCGCCCAGCGCCTCGAGGACTTGCCAGCCATCCAGGTTCTGGCCCGCACGCAGCTGCGGCGGCAAGGGCAGCACGTCGGCCGGACCCCATGGACCATCGGGCACATCCTCGATACGCAAGACGATCGCGCTGGCGTTGTCCTGGCTGCCGGCGATCCCTGCCGCGTCGACCAATAATCTTGCCGTCGACGCCAGATCCGTTTCGTTCGCCAGGACATCCGCGATCACTGCGTCATCCAGGACCGACCAGACCCCATCACTGAGCAGAATGAAGACATCGCCCTCCGTGAGGCTCTCTTCCTGATAGTCCACGACCAGATGGGCTTCCAGCCCCATGGCACGCGTCAATACGTGCTCCATGCCGGCCTGTTGCCAAACATGGTCCTGCGTGAGTCGATGTAGCCCATCACGACCCCAGCGATAGGCGCGGCAATCGCCCACATGGGCGACGGTCAAACGCCTTCCGCGAAGGACCATCGCGGTGAGCGTCGTGAGCAGTCCACCCTCGACGGAGTGTCCGCGAAGCCAACGATTCTGAGCACCCAGCAGCCGTTCCAGCGACTGAGAAACCGTCCAGGTCTCCGGCGTCGCGTAATAGTCGGTCGCCAAAGACTGGACCGTCGCATGCGCCGCCATACGGCCATCGGCGCACTGGCTGACGCCGTCTGCAACAGCGAAAAGCAGGCCCTTCGTCGCGACCCGCCCGTCGCCTGGAATCACGACACGAACGGCATCCTGATTCTCGGGGCGCGGTCCGGCGCTGGTGGCGTCGCCGTAGCTGACGCGGAGGTGGCGGCTCGGCTTGGCCTTATCGGGAGACGCTTGAGGCGCCTCCTCCGCCAGGGCCGGCGCAAGCATCAAACGCGCGCTGCCGTGACCGCGGCGCTGCCCCAGGTGGTCCGCCACCGGCGCTTGACGCCGACGAGACCGAACCACGCCAGTACGCACATGGCCGCGAACATCCACAGGCCGAACTGATAGTCACCCGTCGCCTGCTTGACCGCGCCGAGACCTGCCGTGAGGGCAAAACCGCCGACACCGCCCGCCATGCCGATGAGGCCTGTCATCACGCCGATTTCCTTGCGAAAGCGCTGTGGAACGAGTTGGAACACCGAACCGTTGCCTGCGCCCAGGCAGAGCATTGCCACCACAAACAAGGCAAGCGCCGCGATCGCGCTCGGCAAGTTGAAACCGACCATGGCAATACAGATAGCCGCGACCATGTACATCGCGAGCAACGCCTTGATGCCACCGATGCGATCGGCCAGCGCGCCGCCCAGAGGTCGCATCAGGCTGCCGCCGAACACGCACGCCGCTGTGTAATAGCCAGCCATGACAGGGTCGAGCGCGTATTGGTCATGGAAATAACCCGGCAAGGTGCTGGCCAGACCCAGAAAGCCGCCAAAGGTCACGCTGTAGAAAAACATGAACCACCACGCGTCCTTGTCTCCCAGTGCACGAGCATAGTCTTTTGCGGTTTTCGGCGCGGGACGCTGGGGCGCGTTCTTCGCACACGTAACGAAGATCAGCAGGGTCAGCAGCAGCGGGATCAAGGCGAAGCCAAACACATTGCTCCAGCCGAACGCAGCAGCCAGCAGCGGCGCCAGTAGCGCAGCGAACACGGTACCGGAGTTGCCTGCGCCGGCAATGCCCATTGCCTTGCCCTGATGTTCGGCCGGATACCATTGCGATGCCATCGGCAACGCTACGGCAAACGATGCGCCAGCGAAGCCAAGGAACACGCCGAGCAACAACGTTTGTTCATAGGTATGCACACCGTTGATCCATGCCACGGTCAACGCCGCGATGACCAGCACCTGCCCAACGATACCGGCTGATTTGGGTGAGTACCGATCGGCGAAGTAGCCCAGCACCAGTCTGAACACGGCGCCTGCCAGGATGGGCGTGGCCACCATGAAACCACGCTGCTGAGTGGTCAGCCCAAGATCGGTCGCGATTTGCACGGCCATTGGGCCCAGCAGATACCAGACCATGAAGCTCAAGTCGAAATACAGAAACGCCGCGAACAGCGTCGGGGCATGGCCGGCCTTCCAGAAACTCGTATTCATTGTATCACCTCGATCCATGGGTAATCGAAATCAGCCAAACGCCACTTCCACCTGCCCATTTACAAGCCGGGCGGGCCAGACCTGCAGGCGCTGGGCTGGATCCTCCAGGCAACTGCCGTCACGCAGACGGAAGTGCTGTTTGTAGAGCGGGGCTGCGACCATCAGATCGCCCAGCAAATGGCCAATAAGGCCGCGGCCGATGATGTTGGCGCCAGAGCGAGGATCGCGGTTCTCGAGGGCGAAGACGGGCTGGTCTGCGTTGCGCGGCAGGTAGAACAGTGCGACCTGTGTTCCGTCGATGCGGGCGACTACACCGGAATTGGCAACGAGGTCTTCGCAACGGCAAACGGACTGCCAGGCCAGGGGTTCGGGCTTGCGGGCGAGCATGTTCATCAGACGGCCTCCTCGGCGACGGGTACGAGCTTGAGTTCGTGTGCATTCGCCGGGCGGCGCTGTCCGCGCTCGCTGACGAAATGGATGTCAGGGTCACTGCCCTTCTCGTTGACGAAGGTTCGGAAACGCTTGAGCTTCTCCGGATCCTTCAAGGCATTGGCCCATTCGCACTCGTAGCGATCCACCACAAGTTGCATCTGGGCTTCGAGTTCGGCGCCAATCCCCAGACTGTCATCGACGACCACGGCCTTGAGGTAGTCCAGCCCGCCTTCGAGCGATTCGCGCCACACCGAGGTGCGCTGCAATTTGTCTGCCGTACGGATGTAAAACATCAGCACGCGGTCGATGTACCGGATGAGCGTTGCGTCATCGAGGTCGGTCGCGAACAGCTCGGCGTGCCGCGGGCGCATGCCTCCGTTGCCGCAGACGTAAAGGTTCCAGCCGTGCTCAGTGGCAATCACACCGATGTCCTTGCTCTGCGCCTCGGCGCATTCGCGGGTGCAGCCGCTGACGGCGAACTTCAGCTTGTGCGGCGCACGCAGGCCCTTGTAGCGATCCTCGATATGCAACGCCATGGCCACGCTGTCCTGGACGCCGTAGCGACACCAGGTACTGCCGACACAGGACTTCACCGTCCGGGTCGATTTGCCGTACGCGTGCCCCGTTTCGAAGCCCGCATCGATGAGCTCCGCCCAGATATCGGGCAATTCGTGCAACTGCGCGCCAAACAGATCGATCCGCTGGCCACCGGTGATCTTGGTATACAGGTCGTATTTCTTGGCGACCGCCCCTATGGCGATGAGCTTGTCGGGCGTGATTTCCCCGCCCGGAATACGCGGCACCACCGAGTACGTCCCGTTTTTCTGCATGTTCGCCATGAAGGTGTCATTGGTGTCCTGCAGCGGGACCAGCGATGGCTCCATGATCGGGCGGTTCCAGCACGAGGCCAGGATCGACCCCACCACGGGTTTGCAGATATCGCAGCCGACATGGCCCTTGCCATGTTTTGCGAGCAGCTCGTCGAACGTTTCGATCCCCTCGACGCGAACCAGGTGATACAGCGCCTGGCGCGTATGGGCGAAGTGTTCGCACAGGCTCTTGTCGACCTCGACGCCACGTGCCGTGAGCTCGTGCTCGAAGACTTGCTTGAGCAACGCCGAGCAGCCGCCACAGCCCGTCCCGGCCTTGGTACAGGATTTGATGCCGGCAAGATCGCTGCAGCCGTCATCGATCGCCGAGCAAATGGAGGCCTTGGTGACGTTGTGGCACGAGCAGATGGTTGCGGTCGCGGGCAACGCGTCCACACCCAGCGCGGGTGCTGCCTCGCTGCGCGGAAGGATGAGGCTCGCCGGGTCAGCCGGCAGCGCAATGCCGTTCTGTACGTATTGCAACAAGGTGTCGTAGTAACTGTTGTCCCCGACGAGAACCGCACCGAGCGCAGTTTTGCCGTCGGCGGAGACGACCAGCCTACGGTAGCTGGACGCGGCTTCGTCGATGTAGCGATAGCTGCGAGCGCCAGGAGTGACGGCATGTGCATCACCAATGGAGCCTACGTCGACCCCAAGCAGCTTCAGCTTGGTGGACATGTCCGCGCCGGTGAAGGGCTCGGCCGCTTCTGCGCTCAGCTGCGCAGCGACGCTGCGCGCCATCTGGTACCCCGGCGCGACAAGGCCGAAAACACTGCCATTCCATACGGCACATTCGCCAATGGCGAACACATGGCTATCGCTTGTACGGCACTGGTTATCGATGACGATACCGCCGCGCGCACCGATGTCCAAACCGGCCTGCCGAGCCAATGCATCCTGAGGCCGAATGCCCGCCGAAAAGACGATCAGGTCGGTTTCAAGGAAATCCTCACCGGCAAAGTTCATCCGGTAGCGGTACTCGTTGCCCTCGCTGATCGATGACGTTGCCTTCGACAGATGAACATTCACGCCCATGGCTTCGATTTGAGCCTTCAGGGCAAGGCCACCATGGTCGTCCAGCTGAACCGGCATCAAGCGCGGCGCGAACTCGACCACATGCGCCTCCAGCCCAAGCGATCTCAAGGCGTTTGCCGCTTCGAGCCCCAACAGACCGCCGCCAACCACAACACCTCGGCGCGCGCCCCTGGCCGCGGCGCGTATCTGATCCAGGTCATCAAGGGTGCGATAGACAAGGCGTGCATGCCCGGCTGCGCCCTCGATGGGCGGCACGAACGGATAGGAGCCGGTGGCCAATACGAGCTGGTCGTACTGCGCGGTGCCCCGCGCAGTCGTGATGATCCTGGCGGCCAGATCAATACCCGTCACCGGTGTCGCGAGATGCAGATGGACGTTGGGTGTGTCGTAGAGCACCGCCTCGCCCATGGCCAGTGATTCGGCGTCCCGCCCACCGAAGTACTCGGACAGATGGACCCGGTCATACGCACGCAGCGGCTCATCACCAAACACATGGATCTGGAAGCGGTGGTGCGCCCCGTAGGCTACAAGCTGCTCGACGCAGTGGTGCCCGACCATGCCATTACCCACCACGATGAGGATGGGCAGCGTGTTCGAGGTGGCGAGTTGAGTCATGGAGGACCTCGGCTTTGTCTTTCACGGTTTACGAAAACAAAAAAAAAGGCGCCCGGACCGTTTAGGGTCCAGGCGCCTTTGCCTGTTCTGTCTTAGCGATGTGGTTAGCCGGCGTCGCAGGGAGTCCGGCTACACCAACGGCGTTGCACCCGGCGTGCCAGAAACTCGGATAGTCGCAGTCAATTGCCTACAGCCCGCATGCGCCGTCATATCCGGACGGTATCGGTGCATCTTTCGCTTGTGCCGAGGCATGAAAAACAAGGCCTCCAAACTGTGCACTGACCCGCTTTGCTGCACCAAAGACGATCAAAACATGAGGCGGTACACCCGCCTCGTCACACTTCCGATCGCACGCTCGCGCAGGCGCCCCCTACAGCTATGCCGTGGCCGGGACCCGATGCGAACGTGACTGGCACAGCCTTTGCGAGGAGGTTGACGCAGCGATTCCCAATGGATCGCCCTATACGACGAAGGCGCCGTCCCACATCCGTTATTCAACGGCACGTGGCCGGCGCCTTTTTTGTGGGCGCAAATCCGGAATCATGGCGGCCCGGCCGTCGTAATGAATCCGCCACCACATTTGGAAGATCGGTATGACGAAGACGGTAAACAGCGTGTGCCCCTACTGTGGTGTCGGTTGCGGCATCGTAATGACGGTCGAGAATGGGCGCGTCATCAAGGTCGTGGGCGACAAACAGCATCCGAGCAACCGGGGTCGCCTGTGTACCAAGGGCAGCAGCTGTCACCAGCCTATTGGCCATGAGGGCCGGCTTGGCCGGGCCTACCACCGCCGTGACCGGCACGCCGACCCAACCCCGCTCGCGCTGGACCGGGCCATCACCGAAACGGCCGCCAGACTTCGCGGCATCCTTGACGCCCACGGCCCGGATGCAATTGCCCTGTACGTGTCAGGCCAGATGTCACTGGAGGCGCAGTACCTGGCCAACAAACTGGCCAAAGGCTTCATTGGTACCAACCAGATCGAATCCAACTCCCGGCTGTGCATGGCCAGTGCGGGCGCAGGCTACAAGCTTTCGCTGGGCAGTGACGCCCCACCTGGCTCATACGACGATTTCGATAAGGCCAACCTGTTTCTGGTCAGCGGCGCGAACATGGCGGACTGTCACCCCATCCTTTACTTACGAATGATGGATCGGGTGAAAACCGGCGCCCGACTGATCGTCGTGGACCCGCGCCGAACCGCAACCGCCGAGAAGGCGGATCTGTATCTGCCCATACGGCCCGGCACAGACCTGGCACTGCTCAACGGCCTTTTGTATCTGCTGCACATGCACGGCCATTGTGATACGGATTTCATCGCCCGTTACACGGAAGGCTGGGCGTCGATGCCGGCGTTCCTGGCGGACTATACCCCGGCCAATGTCACGTCGATCACCGGCATCAACGAGGCAGACCTGCATCAGGCTGCCGAATGGATTGGAGAAGCCAAAGACTGGATGAGCTGCTGGACCATGGGCCTTAACCAGAGCACGCATGGCACCTGGAATACAAATGCGCTCTGCAACCTTCATTTGGCAACGGGTGCCATCTGCCGGCCCGGCAGTGGGCCGTTCTCGCTGACCGGCCAGCCCAATGCAATGGGTGGGCGCGAGATGGGCTACATGGGACCGGGGCTGCCGGGGCAGCGATCCGTGCTCAGCAGCGCCGATCGCGCGTTCGTCGAGGGCATGTGGGGGGTCGCACCGGGCACACTTCATACACGCACATCAGACGGCACTATCGCCCTGTTCGAAGACATGCGGGCTGGCCGCATCAAGGCCTGCTGGATTATCTGCACCAACCCCGTTGCAAGTGTGCCGAACCGCGCGGCTGTGATCGAGGCCCTGCAACGCGCCGAACTCGTGATTGCCCAGGACGCGTACCTGGATACAGAAACAAACCGCTACGCCGACATCCTGCTGCCCGCCGCATTATGGGCCGAGGCCGACGGCGTGATGATCAATTCCGAGCGCAACGTCGCGCTGACGCCGCAAGCGGTCGATGCGCCTGGCGAGGCGCTGCCGGACTGGCAATTGATTGCTCGAATCGCCACGGCCATGGGTTTTCCCGGTTTCGACCATGCATCTGCAGCGGACGTATTCGAGGAAATTCGCGGCTTCTGGAACCCTCAGACGGGCTACGACATGCGCGGCATCAGCCACGCACGGCTCCGCCACGGCCCCGTTCAGTGGCCCTGCGGGCCAGGCGACAAAACCGACCGTCACCCTATTCGCTACCTCGCTGGCAACACCAACCAGATGATGCGGCTCGATGCATCGGGCGATACGCCGCGTATCGCCTTCGCAACACTGAGCGGCAAGGCGCAGTTTTTTGCGCGGCCCCATATGGCTGCCAAAGAGCTACCTGACGCAGACTTCCCTTTCATCCTCAACACCGGCCGCCTGCAGCACCAGTGGCATACGCTGACCAAGACCGGCAAGGTCGATACCCTCAACGCGCTCAACGCCAAACCCTTTGTCGAAGTGCACCCGAACGACGCCGTCGGACTGGGCGTCGCTCATGGCGGGCACCTTGAGATTCGGTCGCGTCGGGGCCGCGCTGTGCTACCCGTAGAGATCAGCGATCGCGTACAGCCTGGCAACGCCTTTGCCCCGTTTCACTGGAACGACCTGTATGGCGAGAACCTGGCCATCAATGCGCTCACAAGCGATGCCGTAGACCCTGTTTCCTTCCAGCCTGAACTCAAGGTGTGTGCGGTCAGCCTGACGCGCATCGAATTACTCGAACATCAATTCCTACCCGTGCAGGCGAGCCGCAGGGCCCGAAACGAGCACCGTGCGCCGTTGCGAGCCCTTGCCGATACATTGGGCATCGACATGGATGCCAGGCCCGCGCTCAGCGAAACCGAGCGCACCTGGATGGCAGGTTTCATCGAGGGCGCAGGCTCACGCTCAGAAGGCACCATTCCCAATCTACCGGTATCGGCGCCACTGGACGCAAAGACACGCCTATGGCTCGATGGACTGCTGGCCGGCCTGTATGCGGAAGCTACGCCCATCGTGGCAGGCAACGCCGACGTAACCCTGCTTTGGGCGTCCCAGACCGGCACGGCGGAGGTGCTGGCGCAGCGTCTGAGAGACAGGCTGACCGCAGTGGGCATGTCGGTCGACTTGCACTGCATGGCAGACGTTTCGATCGAGGCGCTGGCTGCCTGTGAAAAACTGATCCTGATTACCAGCACCTTTGGCGATGGCGACGCGCCGGATAACGGACAGGCTTTTTGGGAGGCCCTGCAAACAACCGACATCCGATTCGATGGCCTGCGCTTCGCCGTACTGGCGCTGGGTGATAGCAGTTACGACCAGTTCTGCAAGCATGGCCGCGCGTTGCAAGCCGAACTATTGAAGCGGGGTGCAACGGCGCTGCTACCGTGTGAATGCTCCGACGCCGATCATGACGGTACAGAGCAAACCTGGTCCGAGCGGCTGCTGCCGCTGCTGTCCGACAAGCCCCTGGTCGCTGGCAATCAAGGCCCTGCTCATGACGGCACCGTTCCAAACAGGGATCGGCCTGCCGCGTCACGACTGATTCATAACGTGCGGCTAAACGGGCACGGTTCAGCAAAAGACACGCGAGCGCTCGCATTGAGCCTGGAGGAAACAGACCTGACCTATGAGGCAGGCGACGCGCTTGGCGTCTGGGCGCGTAACTGTCCGTCGTTGGTCGAGGAGGTATTGCAGGGTGCCCACCTGGCCGGCGACGAATGGGTCAACGTGCCCAAGGTAGGCGATCTTCCGCTGCGCGAGGCGTTGAGTGCGCATCTGGACATCACCCGACCAACGCTCGGCACGCTCGAACTGGTTGCGCAATACAGCCGGGATGACGCCCTGCGAGCCCGGCTCACGGACGCTGTCGGCCTGAAGGAATGGCAATGGGGACGTCAACTGGCGGATGTACTGCAGGCACATCCCGCCAGGCTCGATGCAGCCACGCTCGTTTCCACCCTCAAGCGCATGCAACCACGCCTTTACTCGATCTCCTCCAGTGCCAAGGCTCATCCAGGCGAGGTGCACCTGACCGTTTCCGCCGTGCGCTACGGTCAACGTAAAGGGGTAGCGTCGACGTTTCTGGCCGATCGCGCTGAAGGTATCGACGTGCCCATCTTCGTTCAAAAAAACCGTGACTTTCGGCCGCCGAAGGGCGACGTACCAGTGATCATGATCGGCCCTGGCACTGGCGTTGCGCCTTTCCGCGCCTTTCTTCAAGAGCGCCGCGCGCGCGGGGACACTGGCCGGAATTGGCTCTTCTTCGGCGAGCAGCACGCCGCGACCGACTTCTACTACCGCGACGAATTGCAAGCGCTGCATGCCGACGGCTTCCTCACGACGCTGAGCCTTGCGTTCTCGCGGGACCAACCGCACAAGGTCTATGTTCAGGACCGCATTCGTGAGCAGGGCGAAACCCTTTGGCGGTGGCTGGACGCTGGCGCTCACGTTTATGTCTGCGGGGATGCCACTCGCATGGCGAAAGATGTCGACGCCGCCCTGCGTGAGGTCATCACCGCCCATGGTGGTATGAACGAAATGCGTGCCGCCGATTACATGCGCGCGCTCGCGCAACACAAACGCTATGTACGGGACGTGTACTGATATGAAGACACCTATGGTCGAAGTGCTTTCTATACCCGCGAAGGTCTGGCTGATTGGTGCAGGGCCGGGTGACCCCGAATTGCTGACCCTCAAGGCCGTCCGCGCACTCCGTGAAGCTGAAGTCGTCCTCATCGACGATCTCGTAAATCCCGCGGTACTGGAGCATTGCCCGCAGGCACGCGTGGTGAAGGTCGGCAAGCGTGGTGGCTGCCGGTCCACCCCCCAGGCCTTCATCCATCGCCTTATCTTGCGTTACGCCCGGCAAGGCAAGGTCGTTGCGCGGCTCAAAGGGGGCGACCCGTGCATCTTCGGTCGTGGCGGCGAAGAAGCCCAATGGCTGGCAACGCGTGGCGTCCGGTGCGAGATCGTCAACGGCATCACGGCCGGGCTCGCCGGTGCGACCGCGTGCGGGATTTCCCTCACCCTGCGCGGCATTGCCAGGGGGGTGACACTGGTGACCGCCCACACTCAGGATGACAGCGCACCGGATTGGGCCGCACTTGCGCAAAGCGGCACCACTTTGGTGGTTTATATGGGCGTTTCGACGCTGGAAACAACGCGCCAGGGCTTGCTCGATGGCGGGCTGTGCCCCGCCACGCCGGTGGCCATGATCGAGAACGCCTCTCTGCCACACCAGCGTCAGCAGACCACGACCCTCGCCCACTTGCGCGAAGACGCAGCAGCGTTCGGCTTGCAGAGCCCTGCCGTGCTGGTGATCGGTGAGGTCGTTGGCCACGCACTCGCCCTTCCGGATACAGCACCCGTTGCACGCCAGGCGTGCTGAAGCCCTCGCCGATATCTGCCGTGGACCACAAATTGCACCTGTCACCGATCCAATGGCTGGGTAAAGAGCGATATGACTGAACATCACATGCCGCCAGCGCTGCGCTTCATGCTGGCAGCACGTCGCTGCGAACTGCAGGGCCTTGAAAGCCTTGCATTGACCGGGGAGCTCGTTTCGCGGATCAGCGAGCTGGTCCATGCGCTGCAAAAGGAGCGCGGTTACTCGAACATCTTCCTCGCCGACGGAGAAGAGACTCGGCGGCAGGCGCTCGATGGACATAGCCATGAGGCCGAAACCATCGAAACGAATGTCCGACAATGCTTCGAACGCTTCGACCTTGAAGCGGCCAGCGCGACCGACCGCGCCCGTCTGTTCAACCGAATCGCCTACGTGCTGCACGGCCTGGATGATCTACCCGGTGTCAGGCGCCGCATTCGCGAAAGGCTGCTTTCACCTGGCCAGGCAACGGCGCACTTTACCCGCCTCATCGGCGGGCTGCTCGCCGTTGTTTTCGAGGCTGCAGATACTGCCGTCGACCCTACGATCACACGCGCATTGGTCGCCCTGTTCAACTTCATGCAGGGCAAGGAGCTCGCTGGACAGGAGCGAGCCGCGGGCGTTGCGGGATTCTCGGCCGGCTTTTTCTCTCCTGAACAGATTGACCAGCTCCGACATCTGTCCGAAGGGCAGACGCGATGCTTCGACATCTTTGCCCAATACACGGATAGAAGCGGGCAGACGCTTTGGGAAAGCGTGCAGTATGGCGCCCCCGCCGTGCAGCTGGCCCAGTTGCGCACGATGGCGCAGCGAACCTCGACAAGCGCGCCCGTTTCCCCGGCCCTGTGCGACCTCTGGTTCGAACTTGCGACGCAGCGCATCGATGCCATGAAAACGCTCGAAGCGCATCTGGCTGCAGACCTGCTTGACCGTTGCCAACGGGCAATCCACGCCGCCGAGGCGGATCTGGACAACCACCGGGCGCTGCTCAAGCGCCTTTCGGGCTTCGACCGGGCCAGCGGCCAGGCCGTGCTGTTCAACATTCACGGCAGCGCGTTGGACAGCGGCCCACAGGACGGCGTCGGTGCGCACTTGAATCGCTCTATCCTGGACCTGATGCAGGAACAGACAACACGCCTGCAAAGCGTCAGCGATGAGTTGAAGGATGCTCGTCAGACGCTGGACGAGCGCCGTACGGTCGAGCGCGCAAAGAAAGCGCTCATGAAGGAATATCACCTGCACGAAAGTGACGCTTACAAGCACCTGCAGAACGCGGCGATGCAGCGAGGCATGCGGTTGGCAGACGTTGCCAGAACCGTGCTCGAACAGGCGAGCCGCAGGGGCAGCATCCGCTCCTGACGACGTTCTTCAATCCGCTTGCCAATCTCCATCTCGACAACTGAGTTGTACAGCGCTCGCATTCTGTAGAACTCATCAGCGTCCGCAAGGCTCGAAAGCTTAACCCCGTTTCGAGCGTATTCATGGACCTCGTCATTGCCCGACCTGAAGGGTTGTACTGCCCGCCCGGCGATTTCTATATTGATCCATGGCGTCCTGTTGATCGTGCAGTGATCACACACGCCCATGGTGACCACGCGCGGTGGGGCATGGGCCATTATCTGGCCGCCGAGGCCAGCGAGGGGATTCTGCGCTCACGCATCGCAGCAGACATGCCCTTGCAGACGCTGCCTTATGGAGAGCGCCTCACTCATCATGGGGTTACGCTGAGTTTTCACCCGGCCGGCCATGTGCTCGGGTCCGCGCAAATCCGACTGGAGTACCAGGGTGAAGTCTGGGTCGCATCGGGGGATTACAAGGTAGAGCCGGATGGCACCTGCGCGCCATTCGAGCCCGTGCGTTGCCATACATTCATTACCGAGTCGACCTTCGGCCTGCCGATCTACACGTGGCAGCCGCAGGCGGAGATATTCGCAGGCATCAACGAATGGTGGCGGGCGAACCGCGAGCAAGGCCGTGCCAGCGTGCTGTTCTCGTATGCATTCGGCAAGGCTCAGCGGATTCTGCATGGGATCGACGACAGCATCGGGCCCATTCTGGTACACGGCGCGGTCGAGCCGCTCAACCGGGTCTATCGCGATGCCGGTGTCCGCATTCCCGAAACCCACTACGCCGGAGACTTCAAGAAAAACGACCCAACAATCCGCGAGGCATTGATCGTTGCGCCGCCCTCCGCTGCCGGAAGCACCTGGATGCGCCGGTTCGGGGATTACTCCGATGCCTTCGCAAGCGGCTGGATGATGCTACGTGGAACCCGGCGACGTCGGGGCGTCGATCGCGGGTTCGTACTTTCGGATCACGCCGACTGGCCAGGCCTGCTGTGGGCCGTCGAGCAGACTGGCGCCGAGCGCGTCATGGTGACCCACGGCTCAGTGGCGATTCTTGTTCGCTACCTGCGCGAACAGGGGCTCGACGCTCAAGGCTTCACGACCGAATACGGCGATGAGGAAGATACCGATGCCGTGGACAAGGAGGCCCCATGAAAGCCTTCGCCGAACTCTACGCGCGCCTCGACGAAACTACGTCCAGCAATGCGAAGCTGGCCGCCATGGTCGATTACTTCAGTGACGCCCCGCCTGCCGACGCTGCCTGGGCGGTGTACTTTCTGTCTGGAGGCAGGCCAAGGCAGCTTGTCCCAAGCCGGCTGATGCGGGAATTGGCCATGCAGGCCGCCGGCTTGCCTGAATGGCTGTTCGAGGAAAGCTATCAGGCCGTCGGTGATCTTGCGGAAACCGTTTCTCTGCTGGTGCCAACGGCTGACTACAACAGCGACGCCGGTCTGGCCGAATGGATGGAGGACAAGCTTCTGCCATTGCGCGGCCAGTCGCCGGAAGCCTTGGCCGGCGCACTCCCTCCCCTATGGGGGCAGCTCGACAAGCAGAGCCTGATGGTTTGCCTGAAGCTGATCACAGGCGCTTTTCGAGTCGGCGTTTCCAAGCTGTTGGTCACCCGGGCGCTGGCGGCCATGACGGGACTCGACGCCAAGCGCATCGCACAGCGGCTGGTGGGCTATACGGACCTCTCCAACCGTCCGGACGCCGCGGCCTACGCTCGACTGATCGCGCCGGAGTCAGATGATGAACACGCCCAGCGTGGCGGGCAGCCCTACCCATTCTTTCTCGCGCACCCCTTGCAGCTGCCGGTCGAGCAGTTCGATGACGCACTTGGGCCTCCGAGCGATTGGCAGGTCGAGTGGAAGTGGGACGGTATCCGTGCGCAACTGGTGAAGCGCGATGGCCGTCTGTGGGTCTGGTCGCGCGGGGAAGAACTGATCAGTGAACGCTTTCCCGAGCTCGACGAGCTGGCCCCGTTGCTGCCGGAGGGTACCGTAATCGACGGTGAACTCGTCGTCTGGAAGCATGGCCCCGATGCGACCGCATCACAGACCGAACTCATGAATGAAGCCCCTGCGCTCGACAGTGACGCACTGAACGAGAGCGTGGAAAGCGAATTGGAGCGGTTTGGCATACAGCCCTTCGCGTTGCTACAGCAGCGCATCGCCCGAAAGACACTGACTAAAAAGATCTTGCAGGACGTGCCGGTTGCCGTGCTGGGCTATGACCTTCTCGAATGGAACGGCAAAGATTGGCGGAGCCGTCCGCAGCACGAGCGCCGCGCGCAGATGGAAACCGTTATCGCACACTGCGCCAGCCCTCGGCTGATGCCATCGCCTGTATTGGCCGCCGAAAGCTGGGCAGCGCTGGCCACGCAGCGTGAAGCGTCGCGAGCGTTAGGCGTGGAAGGCATGATGCTCAAGGCGCGCGATGCCTTGTACGGTGTTGGGCGCACCAAGGACATGGGCGTTTGGTGGAAATGGAAGATCGATCCATTTTCAGTCGACGCCGTTCTGATCTATGCGCAGCGCGGCCACGGACGTCGCGCAAGCCTCTATTCCGACTATACGTTCGCGGTCTGGGACAATCCGCCCGGCTCGAAGGAGCGAACACTGGTTCCCTTCGCGAAGGCCTATTCCGGCCTCACAGACGAAGAGATGCGCAAGGTTGACGCGATCGTGCGCAAGACCACCGTGGAAAAGTTCGGTCCGGTCCGCAGCGTGACCCCCACCCTCGTCTTCGAGCTAGGCTTCGAAGGTATTGCACTGTCGAAGCGTCACAAGAGCGGCATTGCCGTGCGTTTTCCACGCATGCTGCGCTGGCGTCACGATAAAAAAATCGACGAGGCCGATACGCTTGCCAACCTTCAGGAGCTGTTGCAATGACGCGCTCGAAGGTCGGCTGCCGTCGCTTGCCCGCTACTGAGCACAGCAGTACATGACGCTGGCGTCAGATTGGTTCGCGGCGAATGGCTGGAAGCCGTTCCCATTCCAGAAACAGGTCTGGGCCGCAGTAGGCCGTGGAGAGTCTGGGTTGTTGCACGCCTCCACTGGCGCCGGCAAGACCTACGCGGTATGGCTCGGCGCGCTCAACCGTCTGGCGCGCCATACCGGGCCGAGCGACAAGCCCGCGCCGCTGCAGGTCTTGTGGATTACCCCCATGCGAGCGCTCGCAGCAGACACCGCGCGTGCCCTTCAGCGTCCCCTGGAGGAGCTGAGCCTCAACTGGAGCCTCGGCCTACGCACCGGCGATACGGGCAGTGCCGAGCGTGCCCGGCAGTCCCGCCGCCTGCCCAGCGTCATGGTGACCACCCCCGAATCGCTGACCCTCCTACTCACGCGAGCAGACGCCCATCAGGCCTTCAACAGCTTGCGCATGGTCGTGGTGGATGAATGGCATGAGCTGCTAGGCAATAAACGCGGCGTGCAGCTGCAGCTTGCACTGGCTCGCCTGCGTCGCTGGCACCCGGACCTTCTGGTGTGGGGACTGTCGGCCACGCTCGGCAACCTGGACCATGCCCACGACGTATTGCTTCACCCTGGCAACGGAAAGGTTGTGCAGGGCCGTGTCGACAAGACGTTGAAAGTCGATACCTTGCTGCCTGAAAGCATCGAACGCTTCCCCTGGGCCGGTCACCTCGGCCTGCGCATGTTGCCACGGGTGGTCGAGCAGCTCGAATCCGCAAGTACCACGCTGGTGTTTACCAACACCCGCTCGCAAGCCGAACTTTGGTACCAGGCCTTGCTCGGCGCACGGCCGGATTGGGCCGGCCTGATCGCCCTTCATCACGGTTCGCTTTCTCGTGAAGTGCGCGACTGGGTAGAACAGGGCCTGAAGACGGGGCAGTTGAAGGCCGTGGTCTGTACGTCCAGTCTGGACCTCGGCGTGGACTTCCTGCCGGTCGAGCGTGTTCTGCAGATCGGCTCGCCCAAGGGGGTTGCCCGTCTCATGCAACGTGCCGGTCGTTCCGGGCATGCACCGGGTCGTCCATCGCGCGTGACACTGGTGCCTACGCACTCCATTGAAGTGGTCGAGGCAGCCGCGGCGCAGAAGGCCATTGCGGCAGGACGCGTAGAAGGTCGTGAATCTCCCGAAAAGCCCCTGGATGTCCTCGTTCAACACCTCGTAAGCATGGCGCTTGGCGGTGGTTTCAGACCGGACTCACTACTCGCCGAGGTGCGTGAGGCCTGGGCTTACCAAACGCTGACGGATGCGGAATGGGAATGGGCATTGGCCTTCGTCCGTCACGGCGGGCATTCGCTGACGGCCTATCCGGACTACCGTCGCGTAGAACCTGATGAGAATGGTATTTGGCGGGTCCCGGATCGGCGCATCGCCCTGCGGCACCGCATGAGCATCGGCACCATCGTGAGCGACGCCAGCCTCACCGTTCGCTGGTGGAGCAAAGGCGGGAGTGGCAACTCGCTGGGCTCGGTCGAGGAAGGCTTCATTGCCCGGCTGCGACCAGGCGATTGTTTTCTATTTGCTGGTCGCCTGCTGGAACTGGTCCGGGTAGAGGGCATGGTCGCATTCGTCAATCGCGCCAGCGGGCGAAAGGCAGCCGTACCGCGTTGGAACGGAGGCCGGATGCCGCTTTCGAGCGAGCTGGCTGATGCTGTAGTCGCGCAATTCGGGGAAGCGGCCAAGGGGCGATTTGCCAACGAAGAGATGCGCTTGGTGCAGCCACTACTCACCGTTCAGAGAGACTGGTCTGCCTTGCCCTCGCCCGATACGCTCCTTGCCGAAACCATGAAGTCCAGGGAAGGCTGGCACCTATTCCTTTACCCGTTCGCAGGGCGGCATGTGCATCTGGGTCTCGCCAGCCTGCTTGCCTGGCGAATGGGTCAACGGCAACCCGCAACGTTTTCCATCGCCGTCAACGACTACGGGTTTGAGCTATTGTCGCCGACCGAGGTGGACTGGCCGGGATCGCTGGAAGAAACACTTTTCGATCCAAGCGAACTGCTGCATGACGTGCTGGCCAGCCTCAATGCAAGCGAACTCGCACGTCGCCGTTTTCGGGAGATTGCCCGCGTCGCCGGGCTGGTATTTTCCGGATATCCGGGCGCACAGAAGAGTACGCGTCAATTGCAAGCCTCCAGCGGCCTGTTCTTCGACGTATTCCGCCAGTACGATCCCGAAAACCTGCTTCTGGGCCAGGCCGAAGAGGAAGTACTCAAGCAGGAACTGGACGTGCATCGGTTGCAGGACACCCTGAGCCATCTGCGGGCGCTGCGGCTGGACGTGCATGGAGTCAAGCGTGCCACTCCGCTGGCATTCCCACTGATGGTCGAACGTTTCCGCGAAAGCATGAGCTCAGAGAAGCTCGCGGACCGCATCCGCCGAATGGTGGCAGACCTGGACGAAGCAGCAGGGCCAGGCGGCTATCACATCGAAGCCGATGCGACGATCGAGACTGCCCGCGAGAAGGCGCCTAAACGTGAACCTCGCAGTCGGAAGACCGGTGAGCCACGACGCACGAATCGCAGTCCGCGCAAACCCAGGATGCGTTGACGCACGTGAAATCAAGAGAAGCCGAATTACCTGTATGACCCCTGCTCTTCCTGTTACCTATTGCGGCGCCGAACTCGTGCTGCTGGCCGACAAGGCGATCCATTGGCCTGATCAAGCCGCGTTGCTGATGGCGGACGTGCATATTGGCAAGGCCGCAACCTATCGCCGCCTCGGCCAACCGGTTCCGCATGGAACAACAGCCGATAACCTGGCCCGTATTGATCGATTGCTGGCGCGCTATCCGAGTGAGCGCCTCATCATCCTCGGCGATTTTCTACACGCGCCGGAAGCGCACAACCTTGCAACGCTTCATGCGTTGGGCCAGTGGCGCCAACAGCATGCGAAGCTGGAGGTCATCCTCATCCGTGGCAACCATGATCGACGTGCTGGAGACCCACCGGCTGAGCTCGGTATTCGGTCAGTCGCAGAGCCCTTGCTTCTTGGGCCATTGGCCTTGCAACACGAGCCCGATCCGCATCCGACTCACGGCGTGATCGCGGGCCACCTTCACCCCATGAGAATCCTCCGAGGGCCTGGCCGTGAGCGGCTGCGTTTGCCGTGCTTTCATTTCACCGAGCAGATGTGCCTGATGCCCGCGTTCGGCCTTTTCACCGGAGGTATGAACGTCGACGCCACCGATAGCTCACAACAGTACGTCGTGGCGGACGGTGGCGTCTGGAAGGTTGGATGAGTAGGCAGCGCTAAAGCCGGGAAATACCGGTGATCGCAATGCCGTAGCATTCTGCGAGCTGCACGGCAGGCTCGCTGAGGTCCAGCGTCTCGTCGGCCGGCTCTTTTGCTTCGCAGTGCTCATCTGCATAGCTGAGTACATGCTGGACTGCATCATCCATGCTCGGCGCTTCGGTGGATTCAAGCTCCAGCTTCGCAGTGTTGTTGTCTTTGCTGTAGGTGATAGCCCATTTGGACATGACGCGTTCCTCCACAAAACTGACTGTGGCGGCCAGGCTCGGCCACCAATTCAGTAAAGACCATCTGTTGCGGATCGTCGCCCGCATTTTGTAATGCGCCATGACCAACGGGCCATGGCGATAGCCAAGCCCTTACGCCATTGGCGTGGGCGGAGGCTGGTCCGGTATCGTGGGTTCACCTGGCTCCGAGGGGAGATCAGGCACCCCTGGCTCGGGGGTATCAGGCTGGGGCTGACCGGGTATGCCACCGGCCAGCTGGCGCCACACGCCCATAGCGTGTTCGGCCAGGATCAGCTCGGCGAGGATGGGGTCATCCGGCATGGTCCGCGCCGTGTTCGTATCCAGATAGTAAGACATCGCGAAGGCTCCATCAGGGTGCACGCAATAGGGCGGGCTCTACCTGATAGAGGCGGGGGCTCGATCGAAAATTCCCCCCGCTCGTCTTTTGACGCTATCAACGGTTGTCCAGTGATGGCGTATCAGGCTTTCGGCAAGGTCACGCCGCGCTGGCCCTGATACTTGCCGCCTCGGTCCTTGTACGACACCTCACACGCTTCGTCCGACTGTAGGAAGAGCATCTGCGCCACACCTTCATTGGCGTAGATCTTGGCCGGCAGATTGGTGGTATTGGAGAACTCGAGGGTGACATGCCCCTCCCATTCAGGCTCGAGCGGCGTCACATTGACGATGATGCCACAGCGGGCATAGGTGCTCTTGCCCAGGCAGATGGTGAGCACATCCCGCGGAATCCGGAAGTACTCCACGGTCCGAGCCAGCGCGAATGAGTTCGGCGGAATGATGCAGACGTCACTCTTGATGTCGACGAAGCTCTTTTCGTCGAAATTCTTCGGATCGACGACTGCGGAGTGGATATTGGTGAAGACCTTGAACTCGTCCGCACAGCGCACATCGTAGCCATAGCTGGATACACCGTACGAGATGACGCGGCTTTCATCCGCACCTCGTACCTGACGCTCGACGTACGGCTCGATCATGCCCTGCTCGAGCGCCATGCGGCGGATCCACTTGTCAGATTTGATGCTCATGAGGACGTCCTGAAGGCGATATGAATAGTGCGGCGCATATTACCGGCGGCGAAGCGCCGGTTCAAAGCCGGCAGACACCCGACACGCGTGTACCGCCTGTCGCCCTCCCAATCACCGCTTTGACTATCATTCTCATTAACATTAATATCCCCGCCAACACGCCACTTTCGCTATAGGCCACGCATGTACGTATGTCTCTGCCAGGGTGTAACCGACGGACAGATCCGCGACGCAATCTATGAAGGATGCTGCAGTTACCGCGACGTTCGTGAGTCCCTGGGGGTAGGTACTCAGTGCGGAAAATGCGCTTGTGTCGCGAAGCAGGTCGTACGGGACACGCTCGCCGAGGTGCAAACTAGTGCTGCGGTCAGCATCGCCTACCCGGCTCAGTTCGCTTCTGCGTGAATACGGTATGAATCAAAAGCGACCCTAAGGTCGCTTTTTTTTTGCCCGGAATTTCTGAGTAACGTGCCAAATCTTTTGAAACGCCATTCAAGTTTGCGTTCTAGATCATATGTTTAGCGACCGAATGCGGAATGCAAACATTCTTATTCAGATTTGAATCCCTATACATATCAATTAGTTAGTGTTGACCCAGCACACTTTGGTCCGCACACTTCCAACATTACCACTCGGCACGGCGGACTCTTCCCATGAAAGGCGACAAGATTGTCATTCAGCATCTGAACAAGGTACTGGGCAATGAACTCGTGGCAATCAACCAGTACTTCCTGCATGCGCGCATGTATGAGGACTGGGGCCTGAACCGCCTGGGCAAGCATGAGTACGACGAGTCTATCGACGAGATGAAGCACGCAGACAAGCTCATCAAGCGCATTCTCTTTCTGGAAGGCCTGCCGAACCTGCAAGAACTCGGAAAGCTCTTCATTGGTGAAAATACCAAGGAGATGCTGGAATGCGACCTGAAGCTCGAGCAAATGGCCATTCCGGATCTCAAGACCGCCATTGCCCACTGTGAGAGCGTCGGCGATTACGGCAGCCGGGAATTGCTCGAAGACATCCTCGAATCCGAGGAAGAGCACATTGACTGGCTCGAGACTCAGTTGAGTCTGATTGAGAAAGTGGGTCTGGAGAATTACCTGCAGTCCCAGATGGGCGATGAAGGCCACTGATCCGGTACCCGCCCAAAAAAAAGCCCCGCTTATGCGGGGCTTTTTTTATGCGCGTGTCCCGTCCTGAATAAGGTTTACACCTTCTGCCCGAGAATCCGGAGATTCCG
>ERZ1023508.106-NODE-106-length-38648-cov-6.615293_pt1 | contig 38648 bp, 35 predicted proteins | sample MGYA00380548_ERZ1023508 | MGnify/ENA primary metagenome ERZ1023508 (study PRJEB33173, sample SAMEA4830311) | metagenome | study: EMG produced TPA metagenomics assembly of the PRJEB25223 data set...
CGGGCGGAAGCGCCGGGTCCGTTCGGGGTACACGGTGGTTGCCGGTTGGCTTCCGCCGGCAGTGCTGGGCGGGGCATCCTGACTCGGTCTCGGTCTCGGTCTCGGTCTCGGTCTTGGTCACGGTCAGGCAAGCTAGGTTTAACGGTGCCTTCCCTAACTAAAGCTGCGCGCGTGCAGTCCTCGCGCGCAGCTTCGGTGGTCACCGGCTGGCTTCTGGCAATCCGACCGCATGGCCTTTCAGGCCGTAAAAGCAGATGTAGAAGTAACACGCCACGGGGACGAAGAAGGAAACCAGCAGACCAAGGCTGTCCGCAAACAGGCCTTGAATCGGTGGAACAAGGGCACCCCCGACGATGCCCATGCACAGCAAGCCAGAGCCTTTAGCGGTGAAATGCCCCAAGTCCTTCAGACCCAGCGAGAAAATCGTGGGGAACATGATCGAGTTGAAGAAGCCAACCACCAAAAGCATCCACATGGCAGTTAGTCCGCCGATCATGATCGCTGCGGAGATCAGCACGACGTTCACGATTGCGTTGAAGGCCAGTGCCAGATTTGGGCGAATCCAGCGCATCACAATGCCGCCGATGAAGCGACCGATCATTGCTCCGCCCCAGTAAAGCGCGAGGTACTTGCCCGCTGTCTGGCTGTTCAGTCCGCCGATCTCAGGCATTTCCATAAGGCTGACCAGATAGCTTCCGATGGACACTTCCGCGCCGACATACATGAAGAGCGCGACGACGCCGAGCACAAGGTGCTTGTATTCCCAAATAGATGAATGCTGAACCCGTGTCGATGCGCTTTCCTCGCCACCTTCGGCATCCTTGATGATCGGCAGCTTGAAGAGGCCGATGATGACGGCAAGAAACACCAGCAGCCCTGCGAGGATCAGGTAGGGCGTCTGCACCGAATGCGCGGTTTCGTCGGTCCCTACCAATGCCAGAATCGTGACTGCACCTACCAGTGGACCTACGGTCGTGCCCAGCGAGTTGAATGCTTGAGTAAGGTTAAGGCGACTCGCTGCCGTCTCCGGCTTGCCCAGGATGGTGACGTAGGGGTTTGCTGCCACCTGGAGCAATGTGATTCCCGAAGCAAGGAAGAACAGCGCGGTCAAGAAGAACCCATACGAGTGTGCGCCGGCTGCGGGATAGAACAAAAGGCACCCAACGGCGGCAGTCGCAAGGCCGACGATGATGCCCGCCTTGTAGCCGACGCGCTCAACGAGCCGGCCTGCGGGGAAGGAAACAATGAAGTAGGCCGTGAAGAAGCAGAACTGAATCAGCGATGCCTGGAAATAGGTAAGGGTAAAAACGCCCTTGAGGTGCGGGATGAGGATGTCGTTGAGTGAGGTGATCAGCCCCCACATGAAGAACAGGAGGGTCAGGACCATCAACGGGCCCCGGTAGTTGTTGACTGAATTGCCAGGCATAAAGACTCCAATGCGGCTGCGCTCCATGCGCATTGGTCACTATGAACAACGTCTGGCTCTCGGGTTCCGACCCGAGCGCTGATTGCCTCGCCGTAGAGCCATCATTCGCGGTAAAAGACCTGGACCAGGTGGTAGCCAAAGCTGCTCTTTATCGGCCCGTGCACGACGCGTAATGGTTTCCTGAATACGACCTGGTCCACTGACTTCACCAGCTGGCCCGGGCGTATCTCGCCTAGATCGCCGCCGCGTTTTGCGGAGGCGCAGGTGGAGTGCTTGCGAGCGAGCACATCGAACGCTTCACAAGCTGCGATGCGTTGCTTCAGTCGTTCGGCTTCGTCCTGTGTTTTCACAAGGATGTGCCGAGCCATCGCTTTGGGCATTGGAGTTCCTCGGATTTGGGGGCTCCCATTGTAGCGCTGTCCGGAGATGACTGACGTGGACATCAGTGAGGCGCCCGGAGGTCGGGAATCCGGCGCCGCTGGGGTGCGATCGCTTGCCCGTCTCGGGATAGACGCCTAGCTTCATCGCATTGGCCCAGCGCTTGCGGTCCGGCTGCGATCGGATACATCGGCTTTCGCGCTATCGCAGTCGCTGCCGCCTTAATTGCTTCCCGGATTACAGGTTGCCTGATGGACATTCATGAACTGCTCAAACTGCTTGCCAGCCAGGACGGCTCCGATCTCTACCTTTCGACCGGCGCGCCACCGTGTGCCAAGTTCAATGGCGTATTGCGTCCGGTAGGCACCGAAACATTGAAGGCCGGCGCAATCGCCGCCGTGGCCGATAGCATCATGGATGCCGAGCAGCGCGCCGAGTTCGAGCGTGAGTTGGAAATGAACCTCGCGCTCTCGATTCATGGTGTAGGCCGGTTTCGCGTCAACATTTTCAAACAGCGAAACGAAGTGTCCATTGTGGCCCGTAACATCAAGCTCGACATTCCACGCTTCGAAGACTTGAAACTGCCGCCGGTGCTGCTTCAGACAGTGATGGAAAAACGCGGACTGGTGCTGTTCGTTGGCGCGACCGGTTCGGGCAAGTCAACGTCGCTTGCCGCGCTAATCGACTATCGAAATAGAAACAGCAGTGGCCACATCATCACCATCGAAGATCCGGTGGAATACGTTCACCGTCACAAGAAATCCATCATCAACCAGCGTGAAGTGGGCGTGGATACACGCAGCTTTCATGCAGCGTTGAAGAACACGCTCCGGCAGGCACCCGATGTCATTCTGATAGGCGAGATCCGTGATCGCGAAACCATGGAGCATGCACTGGCGTTTGCCGATACCGGCCACCTTGCCATTTCCACCCTGCACGCCAACAACGCGAACCAGGCACTCGACCGGATCATCAATTTCTTCCCCGAAGACCGTCGGCCTCAGTTGCTCAATGACCTGGGTAACAACCTTCGTGCTTTCGTCTCGCAACGTCTCGTAAAAACGGTAGATGGCAAACGGCGGGCGGCCGTCGAGGTCATGCTCGGTACGCCGACCATTCGTGACCTGATCCACCGCAACAGCTTCGCCGAGCTCAAGGAAATCATGGAGAAATCGCGCAACCTCGGCATGCAGACCTTCGACCAGGCGTTGATCGAGCTGGTTGGGGAGGGCGCGATTACTGAGGAGGAGGCGGTCAAGAACGCTGATTCTGCGAACAACGTACGGCTTAAGTTGAAGCTGAAACGCGAGAATGGCCCGCTCGCCGCCGAGTCGCCCGCTTCTCCGTCGGATCAGGGACGTGGTAGCTGGGGAGGCGACCTGAGACTGGAAAGTCTGGATGACGAAGAGAACCCCGATCGCCGCTGATCGTATCTACACCGCTGATTCCGGTGAAACGCCCAGCGGAAAATGACCTTCAGAGAACCTTTCCGATGTCTTCACGTCTCAGCGTTTGCGCATGGCAGACGCTCCCTCAGACTCGGTAGGCACCGTGCGGGGCGCATGCCGAACTTGCCGGGCGGGCGCCACGGACGTCTCCTCAACCTGGCCAACCAGCTGAAACGCTGCTCAGAACGCGGCGTGGGGTTGCCATCCTGAAGAAGAATATTCGTTCGTTGTTCATGACCATTCGCTACACCGGCTGGTCACTGTTATGGCTGCTCATCTGGGATATCGTCGTCACGGTCGATTTCATGCTGTTCCTTGAATTCAAGGTCAGCATCCCCACAATCCCACTCACCTTGCTGGGCTCGGCGCTCGTGGTATTGACCAGCTTCCGCAATAGCAGTGCTTATGCGCGCTGGTGGGAAGCGCGAACCCTGTGGGGCCTTATGGTGAACAGCTCTCGAAGCTACGCACGTCAGGTGCTGACACTCATTGACGATGAGGACGGTCTCAATCCCGTCAAGGCCAGGCTTCTGCGACGGCATGTGGCTTACCTCAATTGCCTGACGTCTTCGCTCAAGGGTGAACCGTGCAGTGAGGATATCCGCGCGTTCATTCCAGGCAAGGAGTTCGACCAGCGCAGCAAGAGCAACAACTTTCCCAATGATCTCCTGGCCGGCTCAGCGGCCATGCTGGCGCGCGAATACAAGGAAGGGCGACTCGACAGCATTCGGCTTGAGCGCCTCGAAGCCACGATGGTGGATATTTCAAATGCGCAGGGCGGTATGGAGCGTATCGCCAATACGCCGCTTCCCTATCCCTATGTGTATTTCCCCCGGCTATTCGTCACGCTGTTTTGTCTAATCGTGCCAATCGGCCTGGTGGAATCGCTGGAGTGGTGGACACCGGTTGCCTCGACCGTGGTTGGATTCATGCTGCTGGCCATCGAGCGGATCGGTACTGACTTGCAGGCCCCCTTTCAAAAGAGCGAGCACCAGATCACCATGGATCAGCTCTGCGACACGATCGAGAAAAATCTCGACTCGATGCTCCGGGATGCCCAGGCAGACGCCAGCGGAGATTCACCCAGGGCGGCGTGACCGTTCGGTCAGGCAGGACCAAAAAAACTGGCAAACGTCGTTTTTTAGCCATTAAACCGTCACGTAGCTCGTCCAATCTGAACCTGTCGCCCCAACACGCCAAGACGGCAGCAAGGGTCGACAGTGTGCAGTGTCTGCATCCGAGTAGTAGCAGGTTGCGCATGTCCATATATCCCACAAGGAGACATCGATATGAGTAACGTAGCCCCCTCCACCAGCAGCTCCGACGCAGCAATCGCCAAGATGGAGGCCGCTTTCGACGCTGCCATCGAGAAGTCGGCGAAGATCACCGAGATCACCACCGAGAAGAAGACTGAGCTCGACGCCACCAAGCAGCGTCCTCAGAACTGATTCGCGACGAGGCGGCGGCTGGCGCTCCGGCGACCGGCGGCCGCCTCTTCGTTTCATCCCGAATTTCCTTCCCAAAGCTTCGCAACGCACCTCTGGCCGCCGCGGGCTTTGTGACGTCCTTTTCAGGATCTCGAATCGATGATTGCCTTGCCTCGACTCTCTTCGGCCCCTGCGCAGCTGCCGCGAATGGTCATATGTGCAGGCGTTCATGCGGGCGCGTCTCTTTCAATCGATCAGCCTCACTGGCAGGTGGGTTCCGGAGACGATTGCGACGTCATCCTGTCCGACGCGGCCGTGGCGCCGCGACATTTCGGCATCCGCATGGGCAAGCACAGCGCCGTGACCATTGAGGCCACTGGCGGCGCCATCATGGTGAATGACGTCCCCGTTCCACACGGGAGCGGATACGACGGTCGGCTACCGGTACGGATCCATGTGGGCGACGCAATCATTGCACTCGAGATCGATACGCCTGTGGGATCGCTTGCCGCGCGGCGCGCGCGCTTCACAGGCTGGTTCAACCGCCACGCTGCCGTGGCCGGAGGCAGCGTCGTCGTGCTGTGCCTCGTCCTTTATCCATTCTTCGGCATGAGCGAAGCGGATGCGTCTGCGCCCGCTACCGTTGCAGCACAACCTCAAGAGCCTGTCCGCACTGCCGAGGCTGCGGCTACCCAATCTGAATCGCCCGAGCAGGCCCTGCACGCCAGGCTTCAGAACGCGGGACTCGGCGATCTGAAAATGGACGCCCAGGGTAGCTACCTGCAGGTCAGCGGTGAAGTCGATGTTCGGGGGATGGAGCAGTGGCGCGGCGTACAGCGCTGGTTTGACGAGGCGTACGGCAGAACGCACCTGCTTCACGGCGCGGTAAGGCTACGTGAAGTGCTGTCGCCGCCTCGCGTTCGGTTCCAGGCGATCTGGACCGGCGATAATCCGTACGTGGTTGGTGAACGCGGACAGCGCCTCTACCCAGGTGCGGCGGTTGCCGGCGGTTGGGTACTGAAGGGAATTGAGCCAGAGCGGGTGATTCTTGCGCGCGATGGCCAGGAGTTCAGCCTGACGCTATGACACGCCAGCTAATTTCAGGGAGTAGGGCGTGAGGATCGACTCCACCACAGGCGCTCGGCGTATCTCGCCCGACGCGACGGCCAAGGCAGACGCGGTCAGGCGACTTGTTCCGCCGGCAGAAGGTGCCACACGCGAATCGTTCGATCGTGCGGTACGTGCGCGTCGTTCTGTCGACGCTCGCTCGCTGCTTCGCGAAATCCAGGACGCCACCCTTCCGCGCCTTGAAGACACGGCCATTCTCGGCACCGGCCGCTCGATCGAGATTCTCGAACATCTTCTTCAGGAGGCGCTGCCTTCGCTCGGTCACGACCCCGAAACCGCCGGCGTCATCGAGCGTCTGCTAACCGAAGAGCTGGCACAGCAGGCGGAGCTGCTCTCTCTGCTCGAACCGGAACCCACGGCATGACCCGCAACGACCGCGACGCAGCGCGCTGGCTCCAGGTCAAAGGCGACCTTTATACCCGGGGCGGTCAGCCTAGGCGAGGTCTTGCGCTACTCCTTCTGGCCATGCAGCTGGCACCTGCGGATGTGGGCATTCTGCGTACGCTCATTGGCAGTTTTCTCGCCAGCGGTGACGGCCGCCGTGCGTTGCTGGGCCTGGAACGCCTAGCCCAGCTCGAGCCCCAGGAGCGCGATCACCTCCTGTTGCGCTGCAGGGCACTCTGGTTGCTCGAGGAGCGGGAAGAGGCCCGCGCCTGCTTCCGCACCTATCTGCAAAGGAGATCGGAAACGTGAGCGTTGCCCTGTTGAATCGGGTCGCCATGGCTGCCTCGCGCAGCAGTGGGATGGTAGTCGCCATCTTCATGATGATGGCCGTGATCATGATGATCGTGCCATTGCCGACCGCCATTATTGATGTGTTGATCGGGGTGAACATCTCGTTCGCGGTGCTCGTACTGTGTGTTGCGTTCTATTTGTCACGCGCAGTGGATTTCTCGGCACTGCCGCCTGTAATCCTGCTCAGTACGCTGTTTCGGTTGGCGCTATCGATCGCGACGACGCGGCTGATCCTGCTGGATGGTGACGCAGGGCATATCGTCGAGGCATTCGGGGAGTTCGTCATCGCCGGCGAGGTAGTGATCGGTCTTGTGGTCTTTCTCATCATCACCGTTGCGCAGTTCCTGGTCATCACCAAGGGTTCGGAGCGGGTCGCGGAAGTGGCGGCGCGTTTTACCCTCGATGCCATGCCCGGAAAGCAGATGAGCATCGACAACGACCTTAGAAATGGCGACATCGATCAGCAGGAGGCCCGTCGCCGACGTTCGCTTCTCGAACGAGAGAGTCAGCTGTATGGCGCGATGGATGGTGCGATGAAGTTCGTCAAGGGCGATGCCATCGCGGGGCTCGTCATCCTATGCGTCAACTTGTTCGGCGGACTGTTGATCGGCATGCTCAAGCTGGGAATGCCATTCGCGGAGGCTGTGCAAACCTATTCCCGGCTAACGGTGGGCGACGGTTTGATCGCGCAGATCCCCGCCCTGTTGATTGCCGTTGCGGCCGGCACCGTCGTTACCCGCGTCGCCTCGGAGGATAAACAGGATCTCGGCTCGGAGATCGTCTCGCAGCTGGGTGCCAATCACCAGGCGCTTGCATTGACAGCAGCGGTGCTCTGTATCGTTGCGTTCTTGCCGGGCTTTCCAACGGCGGTGTTCCTTGGGATCGGGGCCTTTCTCGCTGTGGTCGCCTTTTCGGTCAGCCGAAGGCGGAAGGGCGAAGCTACGGTTCGGCCCCTGGATTCGGCGGTCGATTCGTCCGAGCTGGCGCCGGCGCCTGTATCGGGCGAACTCGAGGCAGCCAATGATCGGGATTGCCGCGTCACGCTCTGGATAAGCGAATCGCTCCACGCATCGGTATCGCTGCCGGATCTGCGAGACGCCGCGCAACAGGCTCGGGAACAGGTCATGGATTCGCTGGGGATCGACCTGCCATCGGTCGGCGTTCGAGTCGATCCAGCCGCAGCATCCGGTCGTTTTGGCGTCGATATCGATGGAGTGCCCGTCTGCCAGGAAATCCTGCCTGAGGGTCAGCTTCGCGTAATGGACGACGCTGCAACGTTAAGGCTCCTCGGGCTGGAGGTGCAGGAGGGCGGGGCCCTGGACGGGCGTGTTCCTTCTCTTTGGGTAGAGCAAGCCCAGCGTGACGCGCTGAATGAGGCGGGCATCGCGTACCGTGAGCCCGCCAGGGCGATGGCCGACTATCTCGCCCATATTCTGGGCCGATATGCCTCGGAGTTCACAGGCATCCAGGAGGCGCGTCAGCTTCTCGCGCGAATGGAAGCAGAGTATCCCGAGCTGGTGAAAGAAGCCCAGCGGACCACTCCACTACAGAAAATTGCGGAGGTCTTCAAACGGCTTCTCGACGAAGGGATCGCCTTGCGCAACATGCGCGCCTTGCTCGAAACCCTGGTCGAGTGCGGCCCGCGTGAATTGGAAGTTCATGTGTTGAGCGAGCATGCGCGCTCTGCCCTCAGTCGGCACATTTGTCATCGACACGCCGACGCCAACCGGATGATCTCAGCCTTCACGCTGTCGCGCCCGCTCGAGGAAGCCATTCGGCAGGCTCTGCGCCGTGCCGATCGTGCCATGGCATTGCCGGAAGGATTGACGCGGAGCCTGGTGAGTCAGCTTCAGGCGTGCTACGGCGATATCCAGGGGGGGCTCGAACCCGTTGTGATGACGTCGCCGGACGTTCGCCGCTACGTCAGGCAATTGCTTGTTCGTCAGGACCTGGATGTGCCTGTGCTGACCTACCAGGATGTGTCACGCGAATTTTCGGTACAGCCGCTGGCAGCCATCGAATTGCCGGCAGGGTATCGACCCGCCGCAGACCGAACCCCCGCAGCGCTCGCTGCGGCCACCTGATGTTACGGAGCTGATGTGACCCTAAGGAAGATTCGCCACCTCGCCGCGCTTTTTTTCTCTGCGTACATGACCCTGTCCGGCCTGGCGCACGCGCAGGACGTCATGATCGATCCATCAGGTGGCCAGCCGGTTTCACTCATGCAGGGTGAAGGCAAGGTTCTGCGCTTTGCCACGCCTGTCGAATCGCTGCTGGTCGCCGACCCTGAAATCGCAGACATCCGGGTCATCTCGCGTGGCGTTGCCTACATCTATGGCAAGACCAGTGGCACAACCAATCTGATCGCCCTGGGGGACGACCTGCGCACGCGCGGATCGCTTCAGTTGCAGGTGTCTCCTTCCCTGGGCGGACTGGATGCGGGCGGCGTTCGGTCCGGTCTTGCCGGCAGGAGCCCGTTGGCGACGGGAAGCGTCGACAGGGTAGAGCAGGCCGTGCGTCTCGATTCAAGCCTGACGAGCCAATCCACTCCGGATATCCCCTCGACCAATCTGGCGACGTTCACAGGTACCCCGCAGGTGAACATTCGGGTGCGATTTGCTGAAGTTTCTCGATCCAAATTGCTCAGCTACGGGGTGAACTGGAATGCGTTGGTCAATGCGGGAAATTTCTCTTTCGGCCTGATCACGGGTGGCCCGCTGTCTCGCGCCGCGGCGGCTGGCGGCACAAACGTGGTGGGGGGCGGGTTCTCGACAAGCAATGCCAACGTTGACGTGCTGCTCGATGCCCTGCAAAGCAATGGCATCCTGGAGATTCTCGCTGAGCCGAACATTACGGCCATGAGCGGGCAGACCGCGAGTTTTCTCGCAGGCGGCGAAATACCGGTACCCGTACCGGTAAACCGCGATCTGGTTGGAATCGAGTACAAGCCCTACGGCGTTTCGCTGATGTTCACTCCAACGCTGCTTCCCGACCGGCGGATTGCGTTGCAGGTCCGGCCAGAGGTAAGCACGCTGGCAGCCAACAGCACAGTCGATATCGTCGGTATCACCGTCCCGACCTTTCAAGTGCGCCGGGCCGATACAAGCGTTGAGGTTGGCAGCGGGCAGACCTTCGCGATCGCCGGCCTTTTCCAGCGCAATAACAGCCAGGATGTGGACAAGCTCCCGCTGCTGGGTGACATGCCCGTGCTGGGAAACCTGTTTCGCTCCAAGCGATTCCAGCAGAACGAGACCGAACTGGTAATCCTGATTACGCCGTACCTTGTTCAGCCACGTGCCGAACATGACCTTGCCACGCCCATGGACGGCAGCGAAACCAATCCGGCCTGGCAGATGGCGGGGCGGGGCCTAACGCGATCGGAGTTCGGATTCAATGTGGATTGAACGTAACGGATGGGCCATTGGGCTATGTGCGCTGCTGTCGCTTGCCGGCTGCCAAACTGAACTGACCCAGAAGCGCTATTCAGCGGATTACAAGGCTAGCCTGCCTGCTCACGGCGCACCATTTCCCGACGCGTGCATTGCACTCGCAGGTGAGGGGAGCACGCGTCAGTTGCCCCCAGGATGCGCGAACGCCCTCAACCTCATGCGGATGGTTGAGCGACCTGCAGAATTGAGGAAAGGCTCAGATGGGGGCAGTGCATTGGCTGCTCCGGTAGGACGCGCGGTCCATCGGTACCTGATGCCAGACGAGGCTGCTCGACAGCAACGCCAGGCCGACATGACGGCTGAGGCCGAAACGGCAACAGGTGGGGCTCGTTAGAACGGACCGGAAGCTGGCGGCTGGCCGGTCTTACATGACCACGCCGCCAGAGCGGCGTGTACGCGGTAAACGGTGGATTACGCCTTTGGCTAATCCACCCTACGTCACAGATGCCGGACGAGCACCGTAGGGCGGAATCCCATAGGGCTTCCGCCGTTTACCTCGGAAAACGCCAGACCATTCGCGTGAATCTGAACGTCACACTCGCGCTTTTCCACCCGACATCACCGCGTCGATAACACGCCGATAGCCTGTGCTCTTTGAGCAGGATCGGAGAGGGTGCCGATGCGCGATGCGTCCCGCAGGAGCCGTTCACGGTCGGCTGTAGCCAGGCCGCTGAGCGCCTGACGAGCATTGGGCATGTCGCCTGCCAAAAGATAAACCAGCATCAACTGCTTGGCGTGGTGGGTCTCAGCCAGTGGGGACGCTGCAACGGCGGTCATCTCTTTTACAGCCTCTGCATGCCGGCCCGCCAAGGCAAGCGTAAGCGCATGATTGCTGCGAATATCAAGATTGCCAGGCTCGTGGCGGGAAGCCTGGGCATAGGCCGTGAGTGCTGACTCGAAATTGCCCGCAAGCGCCTGGGCCGTACCCAGCCGGTTGTAGACCTGCGCGGTGTCGATGGGGACTGCTGCCGCTTCCAGGGTTCGCGCGGCGCGGTCGTACTGGCCGTAACCCAATTCGGCCGTCCCCAGCCCCAGCAGGGCATTTGGATCGTTTTCACGTTTACGCAGCGCCACCCTGAACGCTTCGGTCGCGCCAGCCGAATCGCCTGCGCGAAGCCGGGCGTTGCCGAGCGCGATCATGACATCCGGCGCCTGCTCGCTCGCGTCAGCCGCACGTTCATAAAGAGCAGCGGCGGAAGCGGGATCCCCACCTTGTTGCACCTGAGCCGCTAGAGCCATCAACCGTTGTTGATCACCGTCCGTTGAAGGCTGTGACGCGCACCCCAGAAGCGAGAAAGCGATCATGCCAAGGCTTGGAATAGTGCAATTCAGGCGTGGCAACGTCGTTCTCCCATAGGCTCATGAGCGGCCGATTGGGCCAGAGGAACATGACAGGTATGTGACCGTAACGCCCAGAACGACCATCGCGTGCCGGTACCAAACCACGATGCGATGCGTCCTTTTGCTGCAATCAACCTGTCATGCAGGAACGGGATACTGGCCTCATTCCAATGTTGGGCAGCAGGGCTGTCCGGCAAGCGTTTCGGCAGCAGGACGCCGCCGATGTCGTCGCTCGTACCAGGATGGACCTTGTTTCCAACGAGGCTGCTTTGATGCGGCTGAAGGGAAGGGATCATGCATTCGTACTGCTTCGGCATCTTTGCTCGTACCTGTCGGCTGGCGGTGGCTATCGTCGCACCGATGATGGGTTTTGCGGGCGCTGCCAATGCCGCTGGCGATTGGCAAGACCAACCCTACGCGTACCGCGTTATCGACCAGGACGTCCGCGGTGTGCTGACCGAACTGGGCCGAAATGTCGGCGTACCGATCGTTCTCGCCAAGTCCGTTGACGGCAAGGTCCGCGGCAATACGCAAGCTGACACCGCCGGTGAATTTCTAACGCGCGTTGCGACTGCCAACGGGCTCGTCTGGTACCAGGACGGCGCCGTACTCATGGTCGATAGCGCCTCGTCTGTCACGAATCGCCACTACGACGTGCGCGGCGTGGATGCCAGTGCACTTCGTCACACACTCGAAGGCCTCTCAGGGAGCGCGAGCCCACTTGTTTCGGCTCGCCTGAACAATGATGGCGCGCTCGAAGCCTCGGGCCCGATCGGTTACCTCGAACGCGTTCAACAGCGGATCGATGCGCTCAAACCTGCTCGCCCAACGACGCGAAGTGCCGAATACGGCGTGCGCGTATTCCGCGGCGGTGCGCAAACGGAGGTCGTCAGCGATAGAAGCTGACGCGCCGAACCGTGCCATCTGGCACCCCAAAAAAGGAGAGACCCATGTCAATCAATCCCGTCGATACCAGCTCGATCACCAACGCCTCCGGCGCACCGATCAATGAGCAGAGTTTCAATGAGGCCATCGAAAACTCATCCACCGACCTTTCGGATGCTGAGTTCGAAGAGCAACTCATCACCGGTGCCATCACCGTTGGCGGCCAGATGATCATCATGCCGCGCGCCAACGACATCCTGAACGAAGCCATGTCGGACGAATAATCGACCGCCACCGTAGGAGCGCCCCATGACGCCAACCATCGAAGTCGCCACCCCTGCAGTACACGGGCAGGAGTTGGCGTCACAGAACCTGTTCGAACACATGGCGCAGCAGGCGCAAGGGTTGAGCCAGGGCGCAAGTCCGGCGCAACTGGGTGAAGGGCTGCTCAACAACCTTGATGGGTTTCTGGCCCGCGCCAAGAATTTTACCGAACGCGCCAACGAAACGACCCAGCCGTCGCCGCTGGCAAATGCGGCTGTTGAACCCAAGGCATCTGGGGAGGCGCCGGCGAAAGTCCAGGATAATCAGATCGAACAGGTTGTCGGCTCGCTGAGCCGCATGTTCGACCACGCGATCGAAACCCAAATGGTCGTGCGCGGTGCCACGCAGGTTTCCGGCGCGGCCAACACGTTGCTGCGTGGTCAGTGACCGATGCGTATTCCAAATCTTTATTTCAGGGCGATATGGCTGCGTTTCACGTTGATCGCTTGTTGTGCTGCCTTGCTTCAGGGCTGCGACACCGAGCTCTATAGCGGGTTGCAGCAGCGCGAAGCCAACCGCATCGTTTCGGCTCTGCTCGGGCAGGGCATCTCTGCCGAGCGGGTGACGCAAAAGGACGGCACGTCTACCGTGACGGTAGACAAGCGACGCTTTGCCGAGGCAATGGACCTGCTTGAAGCGGCCGGGCTGCCCGAACGCAGCTTCGCCAATCTCGGTGATGTGTTCCAAAGCAATGGTTTGGTCTCGTCCCCGGTCCAGGAAAAGGCGCAGATGATCTACGCGCTGAGCCAGGAGCTGTCCCACACGGTTTCCCAGGTGGATGGCGTGCTGTCGGCCCGGGTACACGTCGTGCTGCCCGACAATGACCTGCTTCGGCGTGATGCCGTGCCGTCGTCGGCCTCCGTGTTCATTCGCTATGACCCATCACTCGACATCAACCGCCTGATTCCCCAGGTTAAGACGCTCGTGGCCAACGGCATCTCAGGGCTCGGCTATGACGGTGTCTCGGTCATTCCCGTGGAGGCGCCGGCGCGCATCTCCGTCCCCGAAGTGCCGTTGACCTCGTTCCTTGGCATGACGTTGCAGGCCGACAGCCTTCCACGTGCCCAGTGGCTATTCGGTCTCTGCCTGATCACGGTGCTTGGACTGGCCGCCTCACTCGTCTATGTGTTGGTTCGCCGTTCTTCAGCCCCGCGCACCTACGCGTTGACGGTACCGTCATGAATCCCTACCCGGACACCACGCGAGAGTGGCAGTCGCTGGATCTGGAGCGCGTTTTGATGAAGCTTGCGCCGGCGCGTCTGGCGCAGTGTCTCGAGCCGGCCAATGTGCCGGCCGAGGTTGTACAGCGGCTGCTCGACACGCCACGGTTTCATCCCAGGCTCATGCGGATGATCGAGCGCCATTTCGAGCTGGGTGACCCCACCGTAGCGTTTCAGGCCGACCCTGCTGCGCGACTCGTACTCCTGGCCGATGACGACGTGAAAAACGCATTTGCGCGTGCATGCGGCACGGTACTGCACGCCCAGGCGTTCACGACCACCGTCGAGGCGTCAAAAGTTCGAATCCTGAGGGAGCGATTCGGCAGCGAAACCCTGGAACGGGCGCTTCGCCTTCGGCACCTCGGCCTCACCGTTGGACCAATGACGGACATCGACGCGCTACAGGCAGTCATCGAGCGCGACGGCGACGCAAGTCTCGAAGCATGGCGGCGGGAACTCCCGCCAACGCTCGCAGGATGGTTGCGCATGGATATTGGCGATTCGGCAGGCAAGCCGCCCCTTACCGACGCCATAAGATCGAAGGGCCCGGAGATCGTCCGTGTCCTCGCAAGGGAATGGCTCACTGCAGAGGAAAGTCGATGACCCAGGCATTACCGAACCGCCCGGCAGGCCCAATCATTCGAACCGAGCACGTGGATTGTTGGACCGATGGCTTCGCGTTTCTGGAAGAAGCACACCGCGAGGCAAGCCGGATTCGTGAAGAAGCCGAACAGGAAGCTGAAGCACGCTTCGCACAAGCCCATGCGGAAGGCTTGCAGATGGGGCGATATGCGGCGGCGGAGTTGCTCGCCCGGGCGCGTGCCCGCCTGGACACCTACGTGTCGGGTTTGGAAGGGCAGATGGCGGAACTGGCTGTCACGCTGGTTCGCCAGCTTGTCCTCGATCAACCCAGGCCTGATGTGATCGCGGGATTGGCGGCCCGTGCCCTACAGGGCTATCGGGACAAGCAGGGGCTGAGCCTGCATGTACCGCCGGAATGGGCCGAGCCCGTACAGGCGCGCCTGGAGGCCGCCTTGCCGACTGCGGATGTACCCAGAATCGTCTCCGATCCTCAGCTTGAAGGTGTACAGGCAACGCTCGTGGGTCCGTTTGCGGTGGTTGACCTTGACCTCGAGTCTCAACTTGATCAGCTGCTTGGCACGCTGCGCAGCCCGGAGACTAAAGCGGCATGACCCGGATCTCGTTCCTGCCGCAGCTGGACACCCTGATGCCACGTCTGCACGAGCGTGCGGAAACGGCTCAGCCCAGGCAGGAGAGAGGGCGGGTACGGCGCGTGAGTGGCGTCATGGTGCATGCCAGCATTCCAATGGCGCGCATCGGCGAGCTCTGTCATCTGCGTGATCCACTGACAGGCCGCAGCACACCTGCCGAGGTTGTCGGTTTCGTGGACGATGAAGCGATCCTCACGCCAATTGGCGATCTGCTCGGCATCTCGACACGATGCGAAGTGGTCACCACCGGGGACGTGCTAAGGGTGCCCATCGGTGACGCGCTCCTGGGCGCCACCATGGACCCGCTTGGTAACGTACTGGACGGCTCTGTTCCCCAGCGAGAGGCGATCGCGCTATTGCCACGCTATCCCATTCATGCGGAACCCCCGGCTGCCATGTCCCGGCAGTTGATCGAAGAACCGCTGCAATTGGGCGTCCGAGCCGTTGACGGTCTGCTGACCATCGCACGGGGCCAGCGGGTCGGCCTGTTCGGCGAGCCAGGCGCCGGTAAGTCCTCACTGCTTTCCAGCATGATCAAAGGAACCGACGCCGATGTGATCGTGCTGGCACTGATCGGTGAGCGGGGCCGCGAGGTGCGGGAGTTGCTCGAGCGCCATCTGGATCCGGCAGCCCGTGTGAAAACGATTACGGTCGTCGCGACCTCGGATCGGCCGGCCATGGAACGCGTGAAGGCCGCCTATGTGGCCACGCGCGTCGCCGAGTACTTTCGTGATCAGGGTAAGGGCGTCCTCTTGCTGATGGATAGCGTCACGCGCTTTGCCCGGGCGCAGCGGGAAATAGGACTGGCAGCGGGCGAGCCTCCTACTCGCCGGGGCTTTCCGCCATCACTCTTCGCAGCGTTACCCAGACTGCTTGAGCGTGCAGGTCCCGGCGAGCGGGGCTTCATTACTGGCCTCTACACGGTGTTGACCGAAGGGGACGGCACGCTCGATCCCGTCGCAGAGGAGGTGATGTCCATCCTCGATGGTCACATCGTGCTCAGCAGCAAGCTCGCTGGGCGCAACCATTTTCCGGCTATCGATGTGTCGCGCAGCCGTAGCCGCCTGATGGAAGCGGTCACACGGCCCATGCAGCGACACGCCGCTGCCAAGCTGCGTGACACGCTTGCGCGCTACGAAGAAATCGAATTGCTCCTGCAGGTCGGTGAGTACCGCAAGGGTACGGATCCCGAGACAGACGCCGCCATTGATCGATACGCCGCCTTGCAAGGCTTTCTGAAGCAAACCGCTGCCGAGCGCTCGACTTCAAGCGAGACGCTGCAGGCCATGATGGAGATCGTGAAATGAACCCGAGTTGGCTCGATCGATTGCATTCGCTGGCTGCAGGACGTGAGCGTGCGGCTTCGGTGGTACTCGCCAAGCGCGTGCGCACGTTCCAAAAGGCCAGGCACGCGAGCGAAACGCTCGATGCCTGGGCTAAGCAACGCCGTAGCGCACTGGACGATGCGCAAACGTCAGCCTGGGATGCGTTTGTGAGTGGCCGGATCGACCACGCGGCACTTGCTCGCCACGAAGCCCGCGAGGCACTTCAATTGCTTGAACGCGATACGATCCAGACGCAGCTGGTCGAGGCCGATGCCGCACTGCAAACAGCCGATATCGATCGGCGAGAGGCAATGCGGGCGCATGCCGCGCGGCAGCGTCGCGTGTTGGCGCTTGCAACGTTGCGGGATCAGCACCGCGTTCGCGCACTGCAGCGGGCCATGTTGCGTGAAGAAGACGACGTGCTGCCCCAGCCGGTCCAGGTTTGGAAGGATCGCCAATAAGCATGCAGCAGAACGGATTCTTTGCCTCTTCAAGTCGCGTTAGCTCTTACATTGACGATCTGGCCGAGATCCCGACCACACGGGTAAGTCTCGACAATCGTCTATACCGAAAACGGGCGCCCATCACCCTCACGGTAGCCGATCGCCCGCTTCAGCTGCAGGCCTCGCTGGGGGCGAACACTGCTGCGGACACACTGTCGCTGGCTGTTCGCCTGGACGGCGCGAGCGCTCGGTTACGGCTGTCGTCCGATGCCTGCGAACTGCTTGCCAACGCATCCGGTATCGATTGGCTCGCAGCAGCACCGTCTGTTCGCGGCTTGTTGTTTGAAGTTGTGTTGCTGCCGGCCATCGAGGCCCTGGAATCGCGCCTCGGAATGACCATACGCTTCGAGCTCGATGCGCCCACAGTGGCGGTCATGGAGACCGTAGCCATTGGTTTCACGGTAAGGGATGGCTCACCTGCGGCGCCTGCTCGGCTGTGGCTCGATTGCGAAGCCTGGGTTGCCACGCGGCTAGCGGATGCCTTGAGCGATGTGCCGGACGCGTGCGTTTTGCCAGCTGCATTACCCCTCATGGCCAGCGCCGAAGTCGGCTGGCAGCACCTTACCGTGGCAGATCTCCGGAGCTTGCGGCCGGGGGATGTCGTGATGCTCGAGCGCCCAGCCGGCACCTATCAACTGAACCTGTCCCAGCGCTATCGCGCCACGTGCGCGATTGCCGAGCCTGGTCGCCTGCGATTGACCAGTGCACTTTTACCGCTATCACGAAGTGAGGAGTTGCCGATGCCTGCGTCGCTTGAGCCCAAGGGACAAAAAGAACCGTTCGATGACGTGCCTGTGCGGCTTGTCTGCGAGATAGGACGGGTGGAAATTCCTTTGGGCGATCTCAAGGCCTTGGGCGAGGGCAGTGTGCTCGCGATTGGCGGCGACGTGTCCGAGCCGGTCCGTCTGGTCGCCAATGGTCAGTGCGTTGGGCGGGGCGAGCTCGTGAAGCTGGGCAGTGGTCTTGGCGTCAGGGTGACGAGCTTCGCGTCCGATGAATGAATACCAACCCAACCTGATCGAGATCATTCTCGTTGTTTCGACCATCGGCCTCGTGCCGTTGGCAGTGGTAACCCTCACGGGCTTTCTGAAAATATCGGTGGTCCTGTTCCTTATCCGAAATGCGCTGGGTGTTCAGCAGACGCCGCCCAATCTTGTGCTCTACGGTATTGCGTTGATCCTTGCGGTTTACGTGACAACGCCCGTGGCAGGGGAGATGTTCCGTCAATTCGAGGACAGGCCGCTCAACCTGCAGAGCGTGGACGATATGCGCGATACGGCGGATACGTTGCGCGGCCCATTGCAGGCGCATCTGTCACGATATGCCGAACCGAACGAACGGGCGTTCTTCCTGCAGGCGACCGAAAGTGTCTGGTCGGAAGAGGCGCGTGCGGATCTGCGGGACGATGACCTGGTTGTCCTGATCCCGGCGTTCGTGAGCTCAGAGCTGACACGTGCCTTCGAGATCGGCTTCCTGCTCTACATACCGTTCCTTGTCATCGACCTCATCGTCTCCAACGTCCTGATGGCGATGGGCATGATGATGGTGTCGCCGACGTTGATTTCCATCCCATTGAAGATTTTTCTCTTCGTTGCGGTGGATGGCTGGTCGCGATTGATGCACGGCTTGATCATGAGCTATGGGGGCTGAGATGGGACAGGCCGACTTTTTGTCCGTGGTGCAGGATGCATTGCTGACGGTTCTGCTGCTCTCAGCGCCAGCGCTTGGCGTGGCCATTTTCGTAGGGCTTGGCGTTGGGCTTCTGCAGGCGCTGACTCAGATCCAGGACCAGACACTTCCGCAGGCGGTCAAGCTTGTCGCGGTCCTGCTCGTGCTCATCGTGATTGGGCCCTTGCTGGGCGGCCAGGTCGTCAATCTGGCGAGCGAAATGCTTGATCGCTTTCCGACGTGGACGCGCTGATCGACCATGAATCCGGAGTTCGCGGACGCCCTGTTCGACTTGGCCTATCCGATGCTGAGCGCGTTCGGGTTGGCCGTTGCACGTTCATTGGGGCTCGTGCTGATTACGCCGGCGTTCAACCGGCTGGGCCTTTCGGGAATGCTTCGTTCCGCCGTCGCCGTGGTGATCTCGATACCGATTGCCCCGACCGTCTTCCTGGCGCTGGGCGACATGCCTTCGCCATCTGCGCTGACCTACGCCGGCCTGCTGATGAAAGAGTTGGTGATTGGTGTCGTCATCGGGCTTGTTTTTGGCATTCCGTTTTGGGCCGCTGAAGTAGCCGGGGAGCTGATAGACCTTCAGCGCGGTTCGACGATGGCTCAGTTGCTTGACCCGCTGAGTATTGGGGAATCAAGTGTGATGTCGACCTTTCTCAGCGTCGTGCTGATTGCGCTGTTCTTCATGAGTGGCTGCTTTACCGCGATGCTCGAAGGTTTCTACCACAGCTACCACCTATGGCCGGTGCTCGCGTTCGTACCAATGTTCAGCGACACAGCGGCGCTGCAGCTTCTGCACCTGCTCGACCAGATGATGTACATCGGCGTAATGATGGTGGCGCCGTTGGTGATTGCATTACTGGTAGCGGACCTGATGCTTGCCTACCTGTCGCGCATGGCGCCACAGCTGCATGTGTTCGACCTGTCGTTGCCGGTAAAAAACTTGCTGTTTGCCGTTCTATTGACGGCCTATGCCGCGTTTCTGCTCCCGTTCCTTTTTGGTCTGTTGGGGGATCTGCCAGGGTCATTCAGCCGCCTGAGCGATGCGATGGCTGCGGTGGGTGGATGAATGTCAATCGGGATCGGCCTTCGGCCGGCACACCAATCTTCCCTTCATTTGGCCGGGCTCCGTTTCGATGGCCGGTAGCTGAAGGGCGATGCACGTGGCGGAACTGTAATTGGGACGAAACACTGGGCTGTCAGCCTTGGAGACAGCTGAAGTCGGGTGATCGGGATCCCCAGAGTGTTTGACGACATTCAACACTGTGGTGGTGTGCACGCAGGTACGCCATCGCACCATCAGGGGGAGCACGACGTGAAAGTAGACACACAGGTGTCAGGTTGGGAGTCATTCGTTGCAGATCGGACAGAACGCCGCGACGCCGCTGTCGACGATGCGACCCGGCAGCACTTCGAAGCGGAGCTGGAGCAGGCACGCGTCACGATGCAGGCGATGGGGATCGACGCGCCGCAGACCTCCAACGTTCCAAGCCCAGCGCCGGCTTCCGCCACCGGCGAGGCCCGCAACCCTGTGCCTGAGACCATTGAGAACGCCTACCTTGATCATGATGTGAACTCACCACAGCCGACAAACCTATCCGGGCCGTTAAGCGACAATCTCGGCGCCCTCGAGCCGTACCGTGCTGACATCCTGGCTGCGTCGGAAGCGACCGGTGTGCCGGCCAATCTATTGGCTGCCGTGATCTGGGATGAGTCCAAAGGCATTGCGTCTGCCGGCACGGTCAATGGTGAAAATGGCCTGACTGATACGGGACTTATGCAAGTCAATCCGGACACCTATGCGGATCTTCAGAGCCGAAATCCCGAACTGCTCGGCGGTGATGCATCCGAACCCCGCAACAACATCATGGCCGGCGCGTTGTATCTGCAGGAACAGTTCGAGCAATTCGGTAACTGGGACCTTGCCCTTCGCGCGTACAACTCCGGGCCGTTGTCCGTCGATCCAACGGACCACACACGATCCACGACGGGTTTTGGCACCCTGAATTATGTGGAGAAGGTCAACTTTTACGCCGACAGGCTCGATCAAGGGCAGGCGCTGCCAGACGGTTACCCCGGCGGCAACCAGTACTATTGAACCGTTCGCGTGGTGGGCCGGGGCGGGGCATCTCCGTTTCGGCCTGGCGCGTTCTCGGGGCGTTGGCTACATCACGTCGATCCAGGTCGTACCTTCGAGCGGTTCATGACGTTGGCGATGCGCTGGCACGCAGGCTTCCGTATCGCCGCGAGTCTTTGATGGGTCATCGCGTCACTAAGAAAAACATCCAGCGCTGTCATATAGTGGCAATATGATTCTGCGTTAATGCGGCCGTCATGTATTCCTTGATGGTCACTCTGGATGGATCTCGCTCCGCTGCTCAAGCCTGTCGAGCCGTTACACCCTTGCTTGAACATCAGTGCAGTGGCGGACAAGCTGATGACTGCGCAGAGCAAGCGCTTCCTCTGCCTGCCTGTGGTCGACGATGAAGGCTGTCCGGTAGGGCTCGTCAGCCGTTATCGCCTGCAGGACATCTTCATGACGCGTTACGGCCGTGACCTGTGGGAGCGGCGTCCGGTTACCGACATCATGAACACCAGCCCATTGGTCCTACCGCTGGGCACGCCGCTCGAAGCGGCCGCCGATGCTGTTACGGCGCAGCTGCAGTACCCCATTACCGAAGATTTCATTCTTGTGGATGAAGCAGGCCGCTATCTGGGTCTCGGCATGGTGCTCGACCTGCTCAAGGCGATGGCCCGTGACCTTAGCCGTAACCGCCGGGTCATGATCCGCGCGCAGCAGATTGCCGGACTTGGCAGCTGGGAATGGCAGGCCAGCGACGACATGCTGTCCTGGTCGCCACAGCTGAACCAGATGCTCAGCCTGAGCAAGCCACTGTCGCAGGCCCCGCTGGCTACGGTCATGGGCGCGGTAGGTGCCGAAGCTGCCGGTCAGTTGCGTCACTTCTTTCAATTAAGCCATGGGGACCGACCTACCACGCTTGAGCTTCAGCTCATGGATGCCAACGGTGAACCGCGCGTGATTGAATTGCAGGGCGAGCATTACCGCGATCCGGAGAATGGCGAGCGACACGCAGTCGGTACGATGCAGGACATCACCCAGCGTCGGATGACCGAGGCGCGCCTGGCGCATCTGGCCAGTTTCGACCACCTCACTCAACTGCCGAACCGGTATCTTTTTCAAGACCGGCTCGAACATGCCGTGCTTCAAGCTGACCGAAAGGGCACGTCGGTTGGGCTCCTGTTTCTTGATCTGGATCGCTTCAAGTGGATTAACGATGTCTTGGGGCACGCCGCGGGCGATGAGCTGCTCAAACAGGTAGCCGAACGCCTTTCCGGGCTTGTCCGTCGTTCCGACACGGTCGCTCGATTGGGTGGGGACGAGTTCACGGTCATCCTGGAAGAGCTACATGAGCCGCAGCAGGCGGCAATCGTCGCCGAAAAGATCGGCGAACGGTTCAGTGAGCCCTTTGAGCTCGGGGGGCGATCCATCTCCGTGTCCGCAAGCGTCGGCATTACGCTGTACCCCGGCGATGCGCGTGACGTCGAGACCCTTCTGAAATGTGCCGATGCCGCAATGTATCAGGCCAAGGAGCAGGGCCGTAACGGTTACTTCTTCTATACGGCGGAGCTGAACAAGCAGGCGCACCGTCGCTTTCAACTTGAAAACGGACTGCGCACAGCACTCGATCGCGGTGAGTTTCGCGTGGTCTTTCAACCCCAGCTGCATACCGCGTCGGGCCGCCTCGTCAGCGCAGAGGCCCTGCTGCGATGGGATTCGGAGTGGGGCCCCATTGCCCCTTCCGAATTCATCCCCTTGCTGGAGGCGTCCCAGCTCATCGTCTCCGTCGGTCGATGGGTCATGGAACACGCCTGCGCTGCAGCGATGGAATGGCAGCGCCATGGGCTTAGCGCCGTCAGGGTCGCCGTGAACCTCTCTGTGTGCCAATTGCGCCAACCCGAGTTCACCGCCCACGTGAAGGACATCCTGGCACGCACCGGGCTTTCGCCCGAGCTGCTTGAGGTCGAAATCACCGAAAGCGTGCTGCTCGACGACCGGGGAAGCGCGCAAGCGCTGCTCGAATTGAATGATCTGGGCGTTAGGGTTGCCATCGACGATTTCGGGACCGGGTACTCTTCCTTGTCCTATCTGAAGCGGTTTGCGGTCGATACCCTGAAGCTGGATCGCAGTTTCGTTCAGGACTTAACGGTCGATGCGGATGACGATGCGATCGCTTCCGCTGTCATTACGTTGGCGCATTCACTTGGTATCACGGTGACCGCGGAGGGAGTAGAGACTGCGGTGCAACGTACGTTTCTGAGCGAGCGCGCCTGTGATCACTTGCAGGGATACCTCATCAGTCAGCCGCTTAATGGACCGGCCTTCCTGGATTGGGCGCTTCATCAGGCGCAGGCATTGCACGCAACCCATGAGCGCCGGTGGGCGATTTAACGAACCTGCAATCAGGCCGTAACCGATAGCCGACATAGTGCCTTTACGAGTGGCCTGTCATCCGTACGCAACCGACGACAGGCTATACGGCTTGCCGAGCCTGTAGCGCCCAGTCGCTGTTGTCTGGCTCCGAATCTGACAAGAAACGGAGCATCCCATGAGTACGATCCCGCCTGTCAAAGCCCCTGACCGCTTTGCCGTGTCCGAGGCATTCGAACAGTTCCTTCCGCAAGCCAAGCGCGCTGCACAGAAGAAAGATGAAAAGCCCTATACGAACGCCGAACCGGATGCCAAGGCTCCGCCACTCGACGAGTATCGGGCGATTGGCGCCCCCGGCGAAGTGGCCGCCGACACCATCCGCTTCGAGACCCAGGCAGGTAGGCGTGTCATCGTGCTCAAGTCAACTTCACCTGGGTTATACGAGCAGGTCAAGAAAGACTACGAGACGCTGAAGACGATCAACGAAGCGGTAGAAAACGGTGATCGCCGGGTCGGTAAAGGTGATAAGGCACCCGAGGGGATTCGCGACTACCAGCAGGTCGAAACGCTGTCGTCAGACGTCTTGCGTTTCCGCAACAAGAATGGCGATTGGTCAGTTGTGGCCCGCGGGGATAACCCTGATTTTTTCAGAACTGTCGAAACCGCCAAATCGTCCCTGGACGGTATCAAGGCAAGTGAAAAGGATGGCTACCGCCGTGCAGGCGATAACGAAAGTTGGCCAACTCCGGCAGGCATTCAGGTAGGGGCTGTTGACGAGGTCGGGCCAGGGCTGATCCGCTTCGACAAGGGCGACGAGAAGGTTGTCGTCCACAAGGATGACAATCCCAAACTGTTTGAATATCTGGCCGGGCTCCGCGAAATGATCATGGATCCGTCCGCTCGCGATGCGCTGAATGCTGCGGTGTCGAGTGGGTATGAGCTTGTTCGATCCGAAGGCGATGCCCCCAGGTACAACGACCTGAAATTCATTACCTGGTCCGGTGAGCTTGGCGAGCATGGTGTCATAAGCTACGAAACAACGGACGGAAAGAAAGCGGTTGTCACGGAGACGCTCAGCCCGGAGCAGTTTGCCAGGCTCAAGGCGTTTGGCGAGGTGATGTCGAAGGCGAACCAGCAGGAGAAAGAGGGCTACTCCATGCTCGAACCGGGGGACTACCTGACCTCGGAAGAGATTGCGGGTGCCACCATCGGACCCGAGGGCGAGGTGGGCGATGGTTTCGTACGTGCTGAGATTTTCGACGCCGAGGGTGGAAGTCGGAAGGTCATCATTTCCCGCGAGCTGAGCCCTGACCTTTACGACCGCGTCGTGGCTGAGGATAACGGACGTCGATACAGCGTGGACAAGATCGACGAGGTGCGCGGCGCTGCCGACCTGCCGCGTGCGAGCGACTTCGATATTGGGTCGATGGAAACACGTGAGAAGGACCCGAATGACAAGAATCACAACCTTACGGTGAGCGAGCTCACATGGCAGAAGGTTGTCGAAGGCTGGAAGAAAGGCATCGAGGACGGTTCGATCAAGCCTGACGATGACCGAGCCAAACTCTTCCGGGCGCTTCGCGCTCAGGGTGCGCTGGAAAACGGGCTGGACATGGTCACCCTGGATATCAGCAAGGGACAGGCGACGGCACGCACCCATGGCGAGGATTTCGAAAGCATTATTGATGGCCGCAAATTGGACGAGCAGGTCATCACGCTGTTTTCCACTGACAGCGTGCAAAAGGACTTTCTGGAGGCGCAGAAATCTGCATTGGATTCGCTGCCAAACAAGGACGAGGTCATTGGCAAACTGGAAAAGATGGCGTTCAGCGTAGAGTACGTGAAGTACATCAATGAGCTGAGAAAGGACCCCGCCAAAAAGCAGCTGGCTGAGGCCGATATCCGTGAGACCTACGCTGCCCTGGCGGTCGCTGACCCGGAGAAGGCGGCTCAATTTGCGCAGCAGTTGCAAATGGACGCCGTCATGATCGACGTCGACAGCTTGATGCAGAATCCCGATCTCATCACGGACGACAATCTTGCAATCGCTACTGCCGACACGGTCAAGACCTGGCTCACCGCCCTCAAGAAAGCAGGTGTCGATATACCCAGGCGAACGACCGAGAGTATCGACAAGTTCGTCAACGAATTTCTGAAGGACAAGCAGACGGCGAAGGACTTCGGCAAGGCCTTGCAGGAATTGGGTGACCGTTATCGTCTCAATGGCGAGATCACACAGGCGGACATCGACGGCTTGTTGAAGAAGGACGTGTACAAGGCGCTTAACGAAAAAACCAACGGCGGCATGCTGTCGACAATTGCCGAACTCAACAAGAACGGCGCGCTTGGCTCGGCGGGTGGCATGATCTCGCTAGCGTCGGCGGTCTACCAAATGGCAGGTGGAAAGCTGGGCGGGACATCTGAAGAGCGGCTTGCCATTGCCAAGGAGCTGGTGTCTTTCTTCGGCGCCAGTCAGCACTTCGTAAACCTGGGCACCAATATCATCGATGGCATCAAAGGCACTGACCTGAATTCCATCATGGCACTGGACAAGTCGTTACCCCAGATATTCGGGGATGACAAAGCCAAGGGCAAAGGCCCGGCCAACCCCAATTTCGAAGCGTTCAGGGAGCAGGCGACCGGTCTGCTGCTTGATGCCTCTGTGGACACCCAGAACAAGCTCAACACCGTTCTGAACGTCGACGACGCGGGCAAGGAGAACATCCTGAAGGGCATGCAGGGTGAGTACGCAAAAAACCCTGCAATCAAGGGCGCGAACCTCGGTACGAAGAGCATTTCGGCGTTCTTGCGTGTACTTGATGCTGGCGCAAATACCTTCGTGGGCGCTGCGGACGTCGCGCTCGGTGCCCTTATGATCAAGGACGGAAAGAAGAAAGGTGACGACGCGATCATCGCCCAGGGCGCGATCACGGTCGCGGCCGGTTCGTTTGGCCTTGGCGGCGGCCTGGCGTCGTTCGGTGCGTTGAAAGGGCTCTCGATTGCCAAAGCGGCAACTGGGCCACTGTTTTGGCTCTCGGCCGCGATGACCATCGCGACGTTGCCCTTCATGATCATTGAAGACATCAAGTACAACAAGAAGCTCGATGATTACCGCGATGACACCATGGCGTTCTTCCAGGCGCTGGATGCCGATGGCGTGCTGACCGAAGACGGACTGACGCGTTACGAATTCCTCGATGATTACATGCACAGCTACGGCCAGCGGGATGCTCCGGACGACGAAACCATCTTCGACTTTCGCGAAGATGAGTACGAGTACTTCACCGAACGCGGCCATACCTACTGGGACGGTCAACATGAGGACTACAAGGGCGATGGGCCCAATCTCGACACATTGATGGATCGGGGTTCGACGGTTGGCTCCTGATGCGTGATGTCCGGTCGTTCGTGATTCAAACGCGATCGACCGGTTGACACCTATCCAGCCACCGAGCCACACATGAGCGAGAAGAGCGAAGAAAAATCCCAGCCGGCGTCAGTGAAGAAGCTGCGTGAGGCGCGCCCGAAAGGGCAACTGTCGGAGAGTCAGGACAGGGTCACGGACATGGTGGTGCTGGTGTGTACGCTGTGCGTCACCTGGTTTGTTGCCGATATCGAGGGGCGGGTTCGTCAATTCCTTTTTCTGGTCGGCCGTATCTATGTCGAGCCGTTTGCAAGCGTTTGGCCCCGGCTGCAGGCGGAAGCCACGGGGCTATTGCTGGCCTCCACAGTGCCCATCCTTGTGGCAACGGTTGCGACCGTGATTCTCACTAATATCGTAACGATGCGTGGGATGGTGTTCACCGGTGAGCCCATCAAGCCGGACCCGAAGCGTATCGACCCGGTTGCAGGCTTCAAACGCATGTTCTCGATGCGCAGCATCACCGAATTTCTGAAGTCGCTGTTCAAGGTCTCCCTGGTTGCCGTCGCATTCGTGCTCGTCTATCGCACGGGCCTGCAGGCCCTCATGGAGTCCTCCCGGTGCGGAGCGCCCTGTATTTATCAATCCTTCACCGCGCTTCTCACACCGCTGGTCATTACCGCGCTGATCGCATTCCTGTTGGTTGGTGGCCTGGACATGCTCGTTCAGCGTTGGCTGTTCCAGCGCGAGATGAAGATGACCAAGAGCGAAACCAAGCGCGAGCACAAGGACACCGAGGGTGATCCCTTGATCAAGCGTGAGCGGCGAAAATTGCGGCAGGAGATGCAGCATTCCACAGCCAGGGTCGGTATTGATCACGCCAATCTCGTCATTGGCCAGGCGGGCGGGTGGGCCGTCGGACTTCGTTATGTGCGCGGCCAGACGCCGGTGCCTGTGGTTGTCTGCCGCGCCGCTCCAGATCAATCCGCCGCCATGATTGAACGCGCGAGCGGTCTCGGTCTGCCGCAATCCCAGAATGCGGAGCTTGCCCAAGGCATCGCGCAACGTGCACCGGCCGGTAGCCCATTACCTGATCGTTATTTTCAGCAAGTCGCGGACATCCTCGTCGCGGCCCGGCTCATCTAAACCCATTGGCCCGCGGTCCGTGGCCCTCGATACAGGAGTGTTGCAATGTCCATGCTTATCGATGACTCTGGCGCCCGTCGGCTTGCGTCCAGGTCCGTTTCGCAGCAGCTTCAGGAGGAGCGTGACCGCTTCCGCGCTGCTGTGAGCAAGGCGCAAAGCGAACGAGCGAAAGCCTCTGATGACAAACGATTCGACAACATCGGGCCGCAAGAGCGCATGGTGGTGGTCGAGGAAGGGGATCGACTGCTCGATATTGCAGCCGAAACGAAGGTTGAAATTGAAGATATCGCCTCATCCAATCCGCAGCTTGAAAGTGTGGATTTCATCAGGACGGGCGAGGTGCTGTTTCTGCCGCCGACGTCGCCGACCGAACTTGCAGCCCAACCCGATGGGCTCGATGCGTTTCGTGATGAGCTCTATCAACGTGGCAACGCGATCGAATACGCCGATGCAGCCAGCACTGATCACACGGCTGAAGTCGACCTGTTGACGCAAGACACGGTTGAGTTTCTTTCGGCGCTCCCGGAAGGCTATCGTCAAATCGCAACCCAGCACCTCTTCGACCATGACTGGACCGACGCCGGCCCCGCGCAGATGGCCATCGAGCACGCGGCTGCTCAAATCGGTCAGCCGCTCGAGCACTCTACTCACCAGGGGCCCGAACTCGAAAACGAGGTCAGGGACGTTCTGGCGGGTTTAGGGGATCAGGTATCGCCACAGAGCGCGCTCGCTGCGTTGGATATGGCCTACGCCACAGCATCGCCGGACGTACAACGTGCCTTGCTACGTGCCCCGGCAGCACGTGAAATCATCAGCCAGGCGAGCGATTACGTCATGAGCGCGCTCGCCGACAAGCCCAAGGGCGCGCTGGATATCAGCACGGCGGAGCTTGAACTGGCCAGCCGCCTCAACACGATTTCCATGACGCTCTCACCGGAAATGCGCACGCGTCTATACGACTCGGTTGTACCGGCACTTGAGCAGGAGTACACGCGTCGGGCGGGTACGGACGATGCGCTCACATTCGGCACTGGCGGTACGGAGCAGATGTTCGAGGGAATCAAGCGACTCGATCCTGCCAAGGATCAGCGCAGAATAGAAGGGCTCGCACAGATCGGTATCTACCACCCACATGTGGTGCATATGCAGCCTGCCGAAGGAGGAATGCTTGCCTATTTGCTGGCGATGGCGACGCCGTCCGAGCCACAGCTGAAAAACAATCTCTTCGACTCAGTGGTTGCGCCCGGCTTCGAGCAGGACCGGCGCGAAACGTCGCAACGTATCGAAGAGTACCAGCAGCACTTCATGGAGCTGAGCTGGCTATCTGAAAATGGCGGCGCCGTAATGACTGACGAGCAGCGTGAACAAGCCGTCTCCGACTTCACTGTCAACAATCCGGAGTGGAGCGCGACTGCGGATGAGCTGCGTGCGCGTATTGCCCAGGAAGGCGAGCAATACATCGAGCAGATGGGCGTGCTGGAGGCGCGCTATCCCGAGTTGTTCGATGCCGAAGGCGGGGAAATGGCGGATCGACTCGACCAGTTGCCTACTGATAACGACCGTGAGATCGCCAAGGCCTATCTTGAGCACCTCGACAGCCCGGAAGTGACGATGGCCATGCGCATGGCCATTGAGGAAAAACCTGCGCTCATGGACGACGGGCTGGTTATGCAGCGTGTAGGTCAATTCGGAAAGTTGACGGACCGCGGGCGGAAGTTCGTTGAAGAGGTGGCGTCGCTCTATGTCCGGCGGGAAATGATTCCGGCCCTTGTGGATTTCAATAGCAAGGACTTCGGCAGTCGTGCTCTGGCGCATGAAAACCTGAGTCTTCTCAAGTCGGATAACTTCGCCAAGCTTCTTGGCGTATCACCCAAATCGCTGGACAAGGCAGTCGCCGCTATTGAGGACACATGGCCCAATGCGGGTACGTTCGCGACCGAAGCGGACTGGGAAGCCCGCTTGAAGACGATGAATGGGCGTCTGAATAGCGTCCGTGCCTTCCAGGCCGATATGCCCGGTGGATTGGCGCTGCGACTGGTGGGCGTTGCCGGTGCTTCGGCAAGCCTTGCAAACAGTGGAAGGCTCGCTATAGAGGATCCGAATTTTGCCACGGTCGGCAAGGCGCTCTTCGAGGGGGCGGGGCTCGGGCAGAAAGTGTTCGAGATCTCCGCAGCCTACAGCGACAAACTGGGCGCGACCCCAGCAGCCAAGCATCTTGGTAGCAGCCGTGCGCCCGCTGTCAAAGTGCTTGGCACCATTACCTCTGCATTCGATTTTTATTCTTCCTATAAGGCAGCCGAGAGTGGCGACACCCGCGGTGCCGTGCTCTATGGGATATCAGGCGCGGGTGGTATCGCGGCTGCAGCGGGATCAGGCTCGTGGCTCGGTCCGGTAGGCATCACCGTGAGCGTTGCGGCCACTATCGCGCTCATGCAGCACCAAAAGGCGCAATACGCCAGCCAGTATGAAACCCCGGAGACTGTAGGCTTCCTCACCCATGCGGGCCTGAGCGAACGTACCGCCGAGATTCTTTCCAACCAGAGCGGAGAAGGCTATAGCGTGCTTCCTCTTGTTGCTCGCTATGCGGAGCATAAGGGGCTGGACCTTAGCCAGCCGGCGGATCAAACCGAGCTGGTTACATGGCTGAACGGCATGCCTGATAAGTCTCTGGAGATGTTCCGCGACAACATTCACCGCGTCCTGGACCAGCAGAAGAACGATGTCGATGGCTACCCTGCAACCGACGAAAAGCGCGACCGTCAATTTGCTGAGAGCTTGCAGACCCTGGACCTACGCTACAACACCACGCACGCCACTGAGAACGGCCATGGCTATCCACGCAGCTTCGCTCAGTTGGACATGACGCTTGAAGTGTTGGGCGTGGAGCCGCTGGCATAAGCGGCGCGACCGACAGACGCACGCGAACGCCTCGCACCGGCATGTTTCTAACATTCAAACATCCGGACGAGGCGATTCCATGGCGAAGGCACTGGACGAATACAACCGCAAACGGGATTTCAAGGCGACGCCTGAGCCGTCCGGCGCGACCGGCAGGAGGCGAAAAAAGGACGCGAACAGCTTTGAGACCCTGGAATTCTGTATCCAGAAGCACGATGCCTCGCACCTTCACTACGACTTCCGCCTCGAGCTGAACGGAGCATTGAAGAGCTGGGCAATTCCGAAAGGGCCCTGTCTCGATCCAAAAGTGCGCCGCCTGGCTGTCCACGTTGAAGACCACCCCTTGGACTACGCGACCTTCGAAGGCCATATCCCCGAGGGTCATTATGGTGCGGGCGACGTCATCGTGTGGGACCGTGGAATCTGGACGCCGGTGGGGGATCCGAACGAGTCGTACGAAAAGGGCAAGATGAAGTTCGCGCTGGACGGCGAAAAGCTCAGCGGCGCCTGGAACCTCGTGCGTACAGGCATGGCCGGCAAGAAAGAGCAGTGGTTCCTGATCAAGTCAAAGGACGATGCGGCCCGACCGGAATCCGAGTACGACATTCTGGAGGCTGAGCCTGACAGCGTGATAAGCGACCGTACGCTGATCCCCCGCGAGCGCGGCAAGGCCAAATCATCCAAATCCGCGAAATCGGCCAAGCCCGAGGCCGACTCTACCAGGGCGGTGAAGGCGCCAGCCAAACGCACCAGAAAAAAAGCGGACGACCCGGTACTCGAAGGTGCGAAGAAGGCGCCCTTGCCAGACCAGCTCTCACCTCAGCTTGCGACGTTGGTCGAATCGGCGCCCACTGGCGATTGGCGATACGAAATCAAATTCGACGGCTATCGTATTCTGGCCCGTATCAAGGATGGCGAGGTTCGACTGTTTACCCGTAACGGCCATGATTGGACCGATAAGATGCCCAGGCAGGCGGAAGCCATTGCTGCGCTCGGCCTGCAGGAAGGCTGGCTCGATGGCGAAGTGATCGTGCCTAACGAGGAAGGCTTGCCAGACTTCCAGGCGCTCCAGAATGCCTTTGAAGCTGCGCGCAGCGAGCGCATCCTGTACTACCTGTTCGATGCGCCATACCTCAACGGCATGGATCTTCGGCAGGTACCTCTGGAGCAACGGCGCGAGGCGCTGGCCGCGCTTTACCAACAGAATGAAAGCGCTTTGCTTCGCTTCTCGGATGATTTTGCCGAGGACGCAGCCAGCATGCTCACGAGCGCGTGCCAAATGAAGCTCGAAGGCCTGATCGGCAAGCGCGCCGGTAGTACATACACCTCCCGCCGGAGCAGCAGCTGGATCAAGATCAAGTGCCAGAACCGACAGGAATTCGTGGTCGTCGGATACACCGATCCCAAAGGTAGCCGTAGTGGATTCGGGGCGCTGCTGTTGGGCCTGCATGATGAGGCAAGTGGCGAGCTACGGTATGCCGGTAAGGTGGGCACGGGCTTTAACGAAGAGACACTGAAAACGATCCTCGACCAACTCAAGCCCCTTGAGGCTAAAAAAGAGAGCGTCGTAAACCCGCCCAAGGGCGCCGACGCGCGCGGTGTTCACTGGCTCAAGCCGGAGCTGCTTTGTGAAGTAGCGTACGCGCAGATCACCCGAGAGGGCATTGCGCGGCATTCCGTGTTCCATGGACTGAGGAACGACAAACCGGCCAAAGCGATTGGCCGGGAGACGGCAAAGTCGGCCGATGCGGTAGAGGAGAAGGGCAAGGCGACTAAAAAGACGACCGGGAAGACAACGCAGGACACTGCGAGGCCCGCCAGCAAGAAAGTTGCCGCGGCGCCGGCAGGGAAGGGCAGGCACGCATCCGATGTCATCGGTATAAAGATTAGCCATCCGGACCGCGTCATTGACAAGGCATCCGGCGGCACCAAGCTTGACCTTGCCCGCTATTACGGTCAGATCGCCGAATGGATGCATCCGGAAATGGCGAAGCGTCCAGTGGCATTGGTACGCGCGCCCGACGGTATCGAGGGCGAGCTGTTCTTTCAAAAGCACGCCGACCGCCGAGCGATGCCGCACGTGGGGCAGGTCAAACATGAAAGCGAGCCCAAGCCCCTGCTAGTCGTTGATTCCGCTGAAGCACTGGTCGGTGCGGCTCAGATGGGCGTCGTCGAGGTGCATGGCTGGAACGCCACGGTGCCTAATCTCGACAAACCTGATCGATTCATCCTTGACCTCGACCCGGACCCCGCGCTGCCGTGGAAGCACATGATCGAAGCCACACAGCTGACGCAGACCTTACTCGATGAGATCGGCCTCGAATCCTTCCTGAAGACCAGCGGCGGGAAAGGCGTGCATATCGTCGTACCCATTGCCAGACGTCATGGATGGGATGACGTCAAGGAATTCAGCAAGGTGATCGCGCAGCACATGGCGAACTTGCTGCCATCGCGGTTTTCCGCTGTCAGTGGGCCGAAGAACCGCGTGGGCAAGATCTTCATCGACTACCTGCGTAATGGTCGAGGCGCGACGTCCGTTGCGGCCTATTCGGTTCGCTCGCGTGAGGGGCTGCCGGTCTCGGTCCCGATTCACCGTACCGAGCTCGAAGACCTGAAGAGCGCGAACCAATGGACCATCCATAACCTGTTCGATCGCTTGGATGAACTCGCTGACGATGATCCATGGGCGGGGATGGGTAACGTGAAGCAGAGCATCACGGCGAAAATGAGACGGCAGTTGGGCATGAAGTGATGAGTGAGCAGGAGCTATTCACCCGTCAGCCATTCGCGGCATGCGCGCTTATGGCGCGGCGGAGGACTCGGTAACGGGTGAAACGCAAAAAACGGAGTGTGACCGGACAATCGAACTGCCTACACAGCGGTTGTGAGAATGTGGGCGTGTGTTTGAAGATTGTATGCGTCCGGTCACGGATTTCGTCAGAGTAGCTTGCCTGGATTCATCAACTGGTTCGGATCAAGTGCCTGCTTGATACGCAGCATCAGCTCCATCTCAAGCGGATCCTTGTAGTGCTTGAGTTCGTCCCGGCGCAGCTGCCCGACGCCATGCTCGGCGCTGATACTGCCCCCGAACTTCATGACCTGGTCATGGACAAGGCGATTCAGTCGTTCGGTGTACATTGAAAACTCATGTGGGGGCGTGTCCTTCGGCAGCAGCACGTTGTAATGCAGATTGCCGTCTCCAATATGGCCGAAGTTGATCAGTGGAAACTGGGGTGCGCAGTCTTCCAACAACGTGCCGGTTTGCTCAATGAACGCCGGTAGACTTGATATTGGCAGTGCAATGTCATGTTTGATTGCCTTGCCGGCGCGGACCTGTGCCTGAGAGATACCTTCCCTGAGTCGCCAAAAGTCGCCTGCCTGCGTCTGATTGCTTGCGACCGTCGCATCGGCGATCAGGCCGCGCTCAAGACCTTCACCCAATACGGAAGTCAACAGCTCTTCGAGTTGTTCAGGATGAGTATCGGCCAGCTCGATCAAGCCGTTATAGGGCATGGGTTGTTCCAGTGGATGACGTGCGCCATCGACGTAGTCAACGATGAGGCGCATGCAGGCGGCGGAGAGCATTTCGCAGGCCACCAGCCGTTCGCCGCAACTGCTTCGAAGCAGTGCCAGCAGTTCAGTCAATTGCTGTGGCGTATCACAGCCCACCCATGCTGTGGCTCGGCCTGTCGGACGAGGGTAGAGCTTGAGCACGGCGCCCGTAATGATGCCCAATGTTCCTTCCGAGCCTATGAACAGATCCCGGAGGTCGTAGCCGGTGTTGTCCTTTCGCAACGCTCGCAGTCCGTTCCAGATGCGCCCGTCGGGCAGTACCACTTCGAGCCCTAGCGTGAGTTCACGTGTATTTCCGTAGCGAAGTACAGCGGTGCCGCCCGCGTTGCTGGCAAGATTTCCGCCAATGCTGCAGCTGCCCTCAGCGCCAAGGCTCAGGGGAAAATATCGGCCGGCATCCGCGGCAGCGGATTGAACGTCTGCCAACAGAACGCCCGCGTCCACGGTGAGCGTGTCGTTCACTGCGTCTACCTGCCGAATCGTACGCATCCGCGTCAGGCTGATGATGACCTGACTACCAGTCGCATCCGGTGTGGCACCGCCGCTCATGCCTGTATTGCCGCCTTGCGCAATGATCGGAATGCCGTGGGTATGGCATAGGCGCACCACCCCGGCGACTTCATCGGTCGTGGCAGGGCGCACCACAAGCGCGCATTGGCCTTGCCACTTGCCAAGCCAATCGGTGCAGTAGGGTTGTTGTTGGGAGGGATCTGTCACCAATCCCTGGGGACCCACTACAGCCGCGAATTGCTCGATCAGTTTCTCGTCCATCATAGGGTCTCCCGGTTTAGGCAGGCCCGGCCGAGCGCGTGCGCAACCGCCGCCTGGCAGGGATCGATTACAGGCACGCCAAGCTCATCCTGCAGAATGGTGCGGTAAGTAGCGAGACCCGCGCACCCCATGATCAGCGTGTCGGCGTGGTGCGCTACGGTGAGCGTGCGGCCCACCTCGATTAGCCGAGTAAGCGTGGTATCGCGATCCTGCAGCTGCTCCATTCCAAGCGCCAACGCACACTCGCCTGCAAAACGTGAGCAAACGCCCATTGCCGCATAGCTTCGCAGGTGCCTGCCACGCGAGGCGTCGGACATGGCAATGACACCGAAGCGTTCACCCAGCGCCAACGCTTCAAGGATTGCGCTCTCGCCGATGCCCAATACGGGTGTCTGACATTGCTCTCGAAGCAATGCGAGCCCCGGATCGCTGAAGCATGCAATCACGAACGCAGACGCGTTCATATCGTGCTGGCGCGCCAAATCGAGAAGCGGCAATGCGATACGTGCCATGTCGGCCTGGCTTTGGACCGCATCGGGTCCGACGGCGAGCGTAAGGCATTCAATACGGGGCCCGCCGGGAAGGCGAAATCGCTCGACAGCCCGATCAATACCGTGTGTCACGGCCTCACTGCGATTGGGGTTGATAACGAAGATCGGACCGAACATTGGGGCCTCGTCCATCTGGATTCGATGGCCACGAGTCTATAGGCGCCGGGCTGGCCAGTAGTTTGCTTATTTATCGGTCACCCTTAACGTCAGATTATGGGTCGGCCAGTTTGCCGTGCCCGTTCGGAGTGCACCGTGTCCTTGAATCTCCGCCAGATCGAAGTGTTCCGCGCCGTGATGACGACTGGATCAATAAGTGGGGCGGCACGTTTGCTTATCGTGTCTCAACCAGCGGTAAGCAGACTGTTGTCCTATACGGAGAGCCGCGTTGGCTTCACGCTTTTCGAACGCGTGAAAGGGCGGCTCTACCCTACGCAGGAAGCGAAGAAGCTTTTTCGCGAGGTAGAGCAGGTCTACCTCGGTGTGCAAAAAGTGAACTCCCTGGCGCATGAATTGGCCGAGCGTTCGGAGGGCGCGGTGCACATCGTCTCGAGTCAAAGTATCGGGCAGATGTTGATACCGCAGGCGATCACGCGTTTCCGCGGGTTACACCCGAACGTGAAATGCCGTTTCGGAAACCTCAATTACGCGCAGCTGCGTGAGAGTCTGCTTAGCCAGCGAGCCGACCTGGGCGTGGTCATCCTGCCAATGGATCACCCTAATCTTCACGTGACACCCCTGTGCAGCGGGAGGTTGGTGTGCATATGCCCCTATAACCATCCACTGGCACGGCGCTCCACGCTTTCGCTTAATGATCTCGTCCCGTTCCCGCTGATCTCGTACGACCGGGAAACCCCTTTCGGCGCGATGGTGGCCCACATGTACGAAGAGGCCGGCCTGCCGATGCGTGTAGACATCGAAGTCGGTTCCCCGCAAAACGCGTGCGCGCTTGTACAGACCGGTGCTGGCGTTGCTCTGGTGGACGAATTCTCGGTACGCAGCTGGCCCCAGAGTCAGCTGGTGGTCCGTTCGGTTTCAAATGCGTGCACGTTGGTGGCCAATCTGGTGCACAGCCGATTCGAGCCGTTATCGGGGCCAGCGCAGGCCTTCGCAAGCTGCCTACGGGACCTGATGCATGAGCAGGGCTTTCCGGTGACGCCTTAACACGGCGTTATGACATGGGCATGAAAAGGCATACGACACCGCCGAAAGTGTGCGGCAAGAATGAAGGCGTCGTTTCACTTCAGGAACCTTGCACATGCTCGACGCACGCCAAGCCACCGGCATCTACACCATTTGCCCAACCCCATTTGACGAGTCCGGCGAGCTGGATCTTGCCAGTATCCACAAGCTGGTCGATTTTCAGGTGGACGCCGGGGTGAAGGGCCTGGCTGTATTGGGATTTCTAGGTGAAGCGCACAAATTGACGAGCGCCGAGCGCCACGAGGTCGCAAAGACCTACATACAGGCGTCGGCTGGGCGTTTGCCGGTCTGGGTTGGCGTTCGCGCGTTGGGTCTGGCCGGTGCAATCGAGCAATCCCGCGAGGCCCAGGCATTGGGCGCGAACGCAGTCTTTGCGGCGCCTCTCGACGGCGCAAATGATGCCCAGCAATTCAAGTACTACGAGGCGCTGGCAAAGGCCGTGGACATTCCGGTCATCATCCATGATTTCCCAGGTTCGTTCGGGACTGAAGTCAGTACTGAGGTTGTGGCTCGCCTCGGCCTGGAGGGCGGCGTCAATATCATCAAGATGGAAGAGCCCCCGGTGGGGCCCAAGATCACGAAGATTCGAGAACTTGCCGGCGACAGTATGCGCATCTTCGGTGGGCTGGGCGGTGTGTACCTGCTTGAAGAACTCGAGCGCGGCGCAGTAGGCACCATGACCGGCTTTGCATTCCCCGAAATCCTTGTCGCGATCTTTGATCAATTCACCGCAGGCGACATCGAGGCGGCGGCTACTACGTTCGATCGCTATTGCCCGCTGCTCCGCTACGAATTTCAACCCAAGCTCGGCCTGGCGCTACGCAAGTACATCTATATGCGCCGAGGCGTACTTGGCAGTACACACGTACGGGCGCCGGGCATGAACATCGACCGGTACACGATGGCTGAACTAGAGCGTGCAGTTGAGCGTGTTGGCTTGTCGCTCGACATAGCTGGCCGCCAGACCGTCATTTGAGGAGGCACTCATGAAGCTTGGAATCGAAGGTCGATCGGCATTGGTGTGTGCGTCCAGCAAGGGTCTAGGTAAAGCGTGCGCAGTTGCTTTGGCCGCTGAGGGGGTACATACAACACTGTTGGCACGAGGTGCTGAAGCGCTGGAAGGCGCTGTTGCAGAGATTCGCTCGGCAGGCGGTCGTGCAGAGGGCCTGCTGTGTGACATCACCACAGCAGAAGGCCGCGAGATGGCGCTTGAGGCATGCCCAAACCCAGACATTCTCATAACGAATGCAGGTGGTCCGCCTACGGGCGACTTCCGTGACTGGAACCGGGAGCAATGGATCGCGGCGCTCGACGCGAACATGCTGACGCCCATCGAGCTTATCAAGGCATACGTCGATGGAATGCAGAGCCGTGGCTTCGGACGGATCGTGAACATCACCTCGGGTGCGGTAAAGGCGCCAATCGATGTTCTGGGGCTCTCCAATGGCGCACGCAGTGGTTTGACGGGTTTTGTCGCGGGGGTTGCACGCAAAACGGTCGCCTACAACGTCACCATCAATAACCTGCTGCCCGGACCGTTCGAGACGGATCGACTACGGCATACCGCAGAAGGTCAGGCGAAGGCTACCGGCAAAACCGCCGATGAAATCCTGGCAGCGCGCCGAGCCACCAACCCGGCGGGCCGGTTTGGCCAGCCTGATGAGTTTGGTGCTGCATGTGCGTTTCTTTGCAGCCAATGGGCGGGCTACATCACAGGCCAAAACATTCTCATGGACGGCGGTGCCTATCCGGGCACGTTCTGACCCCTTCATCTGCATTCTGGAGACCTTCAATGGCGGACTTCGATCTCACCATTCGCAACGGCCTCATTGCGACGGCCAGCGAGACCTTCGAGGCTGATATCGGCATACGAGATGGCGTGATCGTGGCGCTTGAAAAAGGGCTCGCACCCGGCGTGCGCGATATCGATGCCGGAGGCCGGTGGGTCCTCCCGGGCGGCGTAGACAGCCACTGTCACGTCGAGCAGTTGTCCGGAATGGGCGTAATGTGCGCGGACGATTTCTACAGCGCGACCGTATCGGCCGCGTTCGGCGGTACGACAACGATCATGCCCTTTGCTGCGCAGCATCGGGGCATGCGTATCCCGGACGTCAGCGACGACCACGCTGCCCGAGCACACGCAAAGGCAGTCCTCGATTACGGATTTCGGCCCATACGAACCGACCCTACCGACGAAACC
>ERZ1023508.107-NODE-107-length-38416-cov-11.813222_pt1 | contig 38416 bp, 57 predicted proteins | sample MGYA00380548_ERZ1023508 | MGnify/ENA primary metagenome ERZ1023508 (study PRJEB33173, sample SAMEA4830311) | metagenome | study: EMG produced TPA metagenomics assembly of the PRJEB25223 data set...
AACGATACTTTTTGTAAGTATTTCGCACTTTTCATAAAAAATAACCACCCAGTGACTAGTTAGGTGGTTTAAGGACCATGCTTAAAAGTTGGTCCAATAGATCATTATGTATGGTGGAGGTTTCGAGCGCTACCCGTCGCAACAGTCACGCCAACCACTATCCGCAGAACATGGCGACCTCCGATGTGAAATTTTGATGAGCGCTAAGGCTCTTTGTATTTATATTATAACACAAAAAAATAGGGCAAGCACATAAGTGCCTACCCAGGAGTATAATCACGTGGTGTACTTACATTGTACCCCGTTTATTTATATTTAATCATGCCAATTCCATTTTAATTTACCCCAATATTTCTCTGCTTTAATCCGTTCTTTTTTATCGGTAATTTTACAAATAGCACTGTAATAAGTTTTACCTTTAAATGTGTAGCTTATCCACCAATACCCATCTGCTTTGACGATAAAGTTAAACTTAATTGTTTTTACTTTAGTAAATGATAAAACGTTATTACTTACTATTTTACCTTTTAATGATGGTGAGGTTCTTACTTTAATTGCTGTGTTAGGTATAAATCTGCCTTTCCAATTCCATTTAGTCTGTTTAGCTTTTTTACTTCCCGCACTTGTACCACCGATAGGTTTACCATTAATAGCGCCAGCAAGTTCTTTACTAAACTTGTCATAGTTCTTTTTAAGATAATTCATATCTTTTTTATTGGTAATGAATCCCATTTCAACAAGTCTGTAGTTAGTTCCCAAACGTCCGGCTACATTTGCGTTAAGTAAATCGTTACGTGAGTCAATATTTCTAATCGTACCTACAGTAGCTTTTAAACAATTGTTAATATCTTTGTCCACTTTATCTGCTGGCCATTGATTAGAAATGATTACATGACCACCTGATGCACTTGCACCTGCTGCGTCAAGATGTAACTCAACGACTATGTCATATTTCTGCTTGTGTACCCAATACATGCCGTAGTCTTTGTGGTTCCCAATACGTTCTCCGTATGCAGTATCAGTGTATAAGTTTTGGTCTTGTTTACTTCCACCGTATAAATCAACAGAGTGTCCAGCTTGTTTAAGATACTTTTGTACATTTGGAGCAATGTATTTACGAATAAAGTCACGTTCATTTGTACCATTACCAACTGCACCTGGGTCATTATATCCGTGGCCTGCGGCGATAAGAATTTTCTTACCTTGTGACGTAGGTTTAGTAACAGTTGTCACTTTATCTTTAACTTTAGATACAACGCTTGCTTTAGCTTTATAATGTGGGCGAATGAAATGCATATTCATATCATATGTGTGAGTGACAAGTTGAGCTACTTCAGTTTTATATCTTCCGCCCCCATACCAATTTTGCTCTAATCCTACAAAGGTGTTTAGGTTAGCACTCCATACCATTCCAGTATGTCCAGCACCTTGTCCGTACTTTTCATCCATTACAAAAATATCCCCTTCTTCTGGGAGAAATGATGGTGTGTTTTTATATACAGTTGCTAAACCATCGAAATTATTTTCAAAAGGAATATCCTTAGCATAGTAACCAGCTAAACGTCCACCTGTTAAATAGTTCCATTGCATGTTACTTAGATCAAAACATTGCCACCCAAAAGCTCCATCAAAATCCCAACCTTTACCTTTAAGGGACTTCATATAAGTTATTGCTTGTTCTTTAGTTTTATTTACAGTCATTTTTATCCCTCCTTATATTTGTCCGTCTTTATCTGCGTCAAAATCGCTAGGTGCTTTACCGTTAGTCGGTTGTTTCTTTTCATACTTCAATTCTTTTAATTTATCGTTAGCTTGTTTACCTTCTTTAGTTATTGGGTTATCTTTATAAGCTGTGTATGCACCAATAATCCAAACAACAATATCGCTTAATAATTGGTCGTCACTAGGAATAGGACTAATACCATGTTTTGTAAGTTGTTGATTTATTAAAGCTAAAATTAAAGCTAGAATCCTTACTGCAGTTCCTTTTGTAATATTCATCTAAAAACCTCCATAATAAAAAGCCGACCGAAGTCGACTTACTTATTTGCTGTATATTTTTTAAATTCTCCATCTTCTACATTTGATAAATCGTGTTTTAACTTACTTACTTTTTGAAATTCGTGCCTATTACTAGCTCTGTATACTTGTCTAAAACAATATATGCTTACAAATAAAAACATTCCAGCACCTATATTAGGATATGTGAACAAATAGGTTACAGACACCATCATAAAAAATGCCCCGCCCATAGCATTAATTACCATTTCAGAAACATAATGATTGATAAAGAATGAAATAATATACAAAGTAATTAGTATCATTGATGTTATCTCCCACATATCCTGAACAGGTAAGACTCTTTGTAGGGCTTGATATAAATCAGATTTTTCGGCACTAAATAAATTGGGTGTAAAAAACAATGTTATAAAAAAGTAGACAATATACATTATTGAAATACTTTCAATTGTACTTATTTTTCTCATGACATCACCTCATAATAATCCTATTTGTTTCATAACAAAACCAATAATACCTGTAATAATAGCTGTTAGTGCAGCAGAAACAGAAACATTTTTTACTGTTTTTCTAGTATCTGATTGTTGTTCTGTCATAATATTTATTTTTCTATCTAATGTGTCGATATCCCTTTTTATTTCTTTTATTGTAGTTTTAAGTCCATCATCTGGACTGTTGATGTTGTTCTCAATAATCTCAACTTCTTGTCTTAAAACTTCTAATTTGCTACTCATATCCTTAAATAACAATCGAAGATTATGCGGTTCTTTTAAATTTTCATTTTCAAATTGATCTATCACATTTGCACCCACCTTTATACTAAATATTAATAAAAAGCCACAACCTATTCTGGTTGCGACTCTTTGTATTCTTGTAATTCTCTGTATAACTTTTCAATTTGCACCTGTAAGTTAATGTTTACATCGTTTAAACGTGCTATTTCATTTTGTTGTATTGCCAATTTAATGTCTTTATCATCTATATTATTTTGTTCCATCTTCCAATTCCTCCAGTCTATTCGATAATTTTTTAATAACTGGTATTAAGTGAATCCATAATCTGTCATATGCTATAGACTCTATTTGTCCATCTGTACCATAAGTCACAAATTCAGTTAATCCTGCTTGTTCTACATCTTCAGCAATCAAACCTGCATAACGTGTGATTTGGAAATCATCGTCATTTAATTTCTCACCTTTTTCAATCTCTTTTGAGTAAGTTTCTGATTCGAATTTATCAAACCATGTTTTAACGTTTAAATCTAAAATGCCTTTAGAATGTGTTAATTGTTCTTCACTATTTGCATATTGATTCTCAATAGAAAGTTTATATTTACTCGCAGAAGTCGAACGCCCTAGTGTGCCCTCTGCCGTTATGTGTACGTTTGCGTCTGCAGAATAAGTACGTTTGTATATCGCATCTGATGCAATACGACGACTAGCATCATTACCAACTTGCATGTAGTAATCGCCGACAATGTATAAGTAATCGTTGTCTGGTCGTCTGTCTACTTTATTAAATCTACCAATCCCAGATTCTATAGCAGTATCTTGTCCTGTGGCATAGTCACCATCTACAACAGAAACAGTTTTCTCATTCTGATTTTTAGTAAATCTTAAACCAGCTCCATATTTATAACCGGATTGTGACCCATACATTAAGTAACCATTCGTTGAGGTTGCTGTTCCTGTGTTAGCGAGTGTGAAACTAAATTCATTTAATCCATCACTTGTAGAAACGTTAGGACGTATATATACTGGCGCAGTCAAGCTGTTAATATTAGCACTATCACTTGATTCTACATACACACGGTTATTATCTGATGTTAGTGCTGCAACGCCATTCACACTATTGAGTGTGACACCTTGTGCATGATCACTGTATTTATCATCAAAGAAATTCAATGTACCTGATGCTAAAGACGCGTCTATTTGAGTAGAAATGCCAAAATGTGACATATAAACTGATGATTGCGTATCTTCATTACGAAAACGTATCATACCCTCCCCAATACGAACATAACCACGTTCTCTACGGTTGATGTTACGCCAATTTCTATCGTATTGACCCATTACATAAATGTATTGGTTAGTCATTTCTATAAAGTCTGTATTATCTCCACCACGAACAGATATTAAATTTGTATTTAATGTACCGGTTGTAATAGTATTAGCTACTATACCCTCTGCAGTAATTGCTGTTTTAGCTGTACGCCCTCCGTCTGTGGATAATAACAACCCGCTACTATTCATAGTCATAATATTGTTATTGTTCTTCTTATCCATGAAGTGTTGACCGTTTGTATCGTAGATAATTTCACTGGTAGTATTTTGTATCTTAGTTACCATTGATTTACTAATGATATCTAATGCTTGAAATGGTAGTGATTTACGACCCATTATTAAATCAGCGATATCTTTCGCTGCAGTGGATAAGTTACTGCCGTATGCGTCTGCCATGTTTCCAGTACCAAATGTTATTTCTAGGTTAATAATCTGTCCTGTGTCGCTTATATCACGTGAGATTTTAACCACACGTATTTCAGTATCTAGTCCGATACGTTCATCGACAAGGAATACTCTATCTCCTAATACAGCATGTTGATAATCATATCCTTGTTGTGACATATCATATATATCTGCAGTAAACGAGATTTGCATACTTTCATCAACTGTTTTCTTTAGGTTAGCGTCCATAGTTGATTGATTCGTAATACGTCCATCTCTAATAGGTGGTGCCTCTCTACGCATACCTATAACTTTTTCAAGAGGGGAAGTATATTCACGTTTTAATTTAGCTTTATCAATAACATCCGTATTTTCGTCATCATCTGAATAATTACCGTAGCCTTTAGCATGCGTCCACATTTCAGATGCGTCTACTTCTTTAGATATATCCTGTGTGTTTACTTTATAACGATACTCAAAATTAGCGTCATTACCTATTTGGTTGTATAGGTAGACAACGTTACCAACGATTAAAAACTCGTACCCATAACGCTCAATGAACGTCTTAAATATTTCTAGTCGTGTTTCACCTTCGCCAATACCTTCAAAACGATTACTAGGTGCCGACTCTACTGTGGAATAAGTGAAAGGTGTATCGTCAAACACAATGTTAAATGCTTCTGTTACTGTTAAACTTTCATCAATACGTTTATATATACGACTGGTATTTAACCAATCAAGCATATAAAGAATAGCTGTAACGGATATTTGATATTTGTCGCCGAACCCTGTTTGTTTACTGGATATGACACGGTATTCTTTACCTTCAAAAAGGATAATCCACATCTTTAAATCGTCTTGTTTCTTTAAAAACTCGCTATTCATATCAGTGTATTCAATATCAATATCGATACGTTCATCACCATTTATCTCTTGATCGTGTTTAACGATACCTTGCAAGAAATATTCTTCGCCATTTAAATCTCTAATAAACATCAATACTTATCACTCTCCTTTCACAAAAGAAAAGGCAAAGCATTACGCTTCGCCCTGTGGTTCCAATAACAATGAGTTTTCTATTGTTGTGGTACTATTTTGTGATGTTGCAGTAACGACTGAATAATCACTACCGTTCGATACACAGTTGATTAAATACATTTTAGATAATCCTAAATTACCATTTTTGAAACTAGAATTGGATATAGTACCTTTAGCAGCACGTGAGCTATGAGAATGTACACCAATATTTACTGACACGGTCCCTTCATTTACATCTATCACATTCGGTCCACCGTTATTGTAATATTCTCCACCGATACGAATAATATGACCCCCATCGTGCATAGTTGAACCATTGTTCTGGTCTGCACCATTACGACCGTTATCAAAACCAACACAATCTATTTCAATTACTTTAGGTAGAATACCATTCTTAATGTGGTAGTTAAAACCGTCCATCGTTGCATGTTTAGCTACACATGATTGTAGAATATTATAATCATACCCCTCTATACTTAATGCATTGCCACCACTACCAATTGAGAAGTAACAACTTTTAGCAAAGAATTTATTCCCTGCCTTAGTTGCAGACAATTTCACACTGTTTGTAAATCTAATGTTTTCAAAATACACTTTAGGTGTGTCTGTAATTTTAACTGCATCACTAAACATGTTCGGTAGTATTTGGTCATCCGGCACTCTATCATCATGTGTGCGTACATATATATTGTTAGAACTGTCGATGTAATAAGACCCAGCGTTGTCCGATACTTCTTGTACGTTATTACGCTTAGTTAAAAACTTAATATCATCAATATTGTTATAATCGACAACTTCAGTAACGTTTGTTTGGTTAGTTTGATAAACATTTGTATAAGTTGAATTTTGAGTCCATGTGACGCCATCACGATGTGCGCCAATCAATACTTTACCTTTACCAATTAAGTTAAAAGGTTTCGTTTGTGTGAACCCACTAAAACCATTCGTCCAACCGTATGCGCCTTCTTGTACCACAATTTCATCTGCATCAGCATATCGTAATGCTCTATTAATAGATTGAAATGGTGATGATTCGGTACCAGCGTTCGAATTACTACCATTCTTCACATCAACATAATACGTTTTAGTTACAGAATTTTTATTTGTTGCCGCATCATAATTTACTGCTACTTCTCCATTTAAAGCAGTTTGTACATTAAATGGTAACGCAATACTCAAAGATTGCGGTATTTTATAAGGATTTAAAGTACCATACAATTTATTATAAAGTTCACTTTTTTGTGATGCGTCCATAAGGCCATTTTGCACTTTATCTATACGTTCTTTTAATGTACTACTTGCAACCCCATTTACATCCACACGAGCTTGTGTAACTTCTGCATCACTTTCACCGTTATCAATTATTAATTGATCAATTTGTTTCTGAACACTTTTATTTTCTGCATTGGTTTCTTGTGCGATTCTTACTGCATTTTCTGCATCCGTACTAATTTCTAATACTTTATCAACATTTTCAAATAAATATTTAAAATTCGTTTCATACATTTGTGCTTTAGCGTTTAAATCATTACCGATATTGCTTACATTTGTTAATAGGCTGCTTATCTGCTCAAAAAGGAATAAAAAGTTCCCGTTAATTCCATTTACGTTTTTTCTATCAAAGAACCCATCAAGTATGTGTCTACTAGCCATTTAATCACCCTTTATTTATAATAAAAAGGGAAATCGAATTGAATGTTATCAACCGTTCCCCCGCTAATCGTTATTTCATTTTCTCCCGGTACTAGACTTATGAATTTTCTGTTGGTTTCTCTAAGTCTGTTCGACGCTAAACCAACCAATGCTTTAACACCATTTAAATCGACTGTGTTACCTGTTCTTTCAGCGATGTATTTGAATACTTCTCCTGTTGTTTTGTTGGTCATTGTGAACTTTCCGTCTGTAACCAATCTATATAAACGGATATTCAACATCATGTTGCGTGGGTCAACCGTTACATTTCCACCGTTCCACACTTTGAAAGTTGTTTCTGTGAACGTGTATTTAGTGTTATCTGCATTTATTCCATCAGCAGTACCAAACTTTTCAACTAACCCACTATATCCATTAGTTTCGATATCTTGTGTAGTGTATTTCGTACGCCAAAATGGTATGCCTGTTACTCGTGCGTCAACTTCAAGTTGTGCATACATGCTTCCTAAAATACGTTCGGGTTTAAACGAACCATCTACAGTTACTTTTATAACTCTTGAAGGTAAAGCATTACGAGCAACATAAAAATACTCATGACTATCTAAAAAAGCATTTAAATCACTTTCTAATAGAAAATAATCATGTTCTCCATGATAATGACGTAAAAAGAATGTTAGTGATGCTTCACGTTGTTTATAGTTAAATCCATAATCTACAACACCCGGTATACCATCAATTGATTGTTCTTTTCTTTCTTTTTCCATTGATGATACAAAAAAATCCAGTGGCTTTACGCCAACTGGAAATTGTAACTTATTCATATTTGGGTCATACATTGTAAATCCCAATAATATCACCTCTTATCTCATTAATTGAGTTGCACTATCTAGTGCCATATTTCTGTTAACTTGTTTCGTCATGGAACGACCGTCAATGTATGTGTTAGTGTCCTTATTCTCGATGCCTTTATTACTTCTAGCAATTTCCATCAACACATTGATTTGTGATTGTTGATTTTCAATCATTTGTAATAATATTTCGGTATTATCATTATTACTTCTAACACTCGCAGAACTAAAGTTGCTAGGGCGTTTATTTTTCTTACCTTTTGAACCTTCAATATCTTTTGCTGCCAATGCTAACAATTTCATAGCATCTGTTCTTCTATTAGGGTCTGTTGGAATTACCCATTCAGGATAACCTTCTTCAGCTAAATTATACAATCCACTATTTTGTATCAGTCCTCCTGTAGCAAATCTTCTTGAACCACTTGGTCCCCAGCCACTTCTTCCGTATGGTAAATCACGTCTCCAGTTAGAGTTATTGAAGAAAGCGAGTAACTGATCATAACCATTTTTAATATTTTTATGTCCTTTAACAGCATATGATTTGAAAGTACTTGGTACATATTGTAGTAACCCTTGTGCTGGTGTTCCTCTCAAGTTATTTATATCGCCAATATTCCCTTGAGTTACACCAGCATTGCCATTAGATTCACGTTGTATCTGTGAAACAATACCGTTTAATTCTTTGCCTGAAAGTTTAACTTTCATTTGTTTTGCAGCACGTTTGATGTCTGACTTCCATTTGGAAGCTGATTTGTTTTGACCACCGCCATTGTTTTTCTTCAACCAATCTGTAGGGTCAAACGGTACACCATTTTTTCTCATTTCATAGTGTAAGTGAGGTCCTGTACTATCCCCAGCACTAGCGCCTTGTTTACTAGGGTCACCGCCAGATAATCCTAAATAAGTACCTGGTTTAACTTTTTTACTACCGTTAAAAGCAAGTTTACTCATGTGACCATAAATAGCTTGCATAGCGCCAGATTTAATCCACATACTGTTACCAAACCCGCCGTTATAACCAGATTTGGCTGTTGCAGTACCGCTTAATGTAGAGTATAGTTTACTACCATAACCGTAGTTAATATCTAAACCATGGTGAGGTCTAGGGAATGGATAACCAGCTTTAGCTGCTTCAGCAGCAGTTCTAGCGAAACCGAAGTTTATACCTTTAGAAAGGTCGATGTAACCACCATCACCGCCACCTTGTTCTTCCATCCAGTTTTTGAATGTGTCAGTAGCAGCTTTTTTAAGTTTGCCAAACATACCTTTCATCATATCATAAGGCAATTTAGCACCCTTAGCAATTCCAAAGCCTTCCATGTTTACTCCAAAGCCTTCTAGGACTTTATTAAGTAATTTGCCTGGTTTTTCTATCCAGTCCATTACATCTCCGACTTTATCTTTTAACCAATCTTTCCCTTTGGCTGCAGCTTCAAGCGATTTACTAACAACCGCCTTACCACCATCAACTACTTTAGCAGCACCAGCTTTAGTGCTATCCCAAGCATCACCGAATACATTATCACCTTTTTTATTTTTCTTAGGTTTTTTCTTAGCTAAAGTACCTTTTGCAAATCTAGGTAAAGTTCCATTTGCAAACGCAGGATTACTACTCAACATAGAGTGAGTTTGCGCACCATTCATCACTGAGGATCCTTTAGGTAGGAAAGTGTTTGTATCTCTATTAGGTGTGATAGCCATTTTACCGTTAGGGTATTTAATAGTTTCATGTCTGAATCCACCCGGACCATTTCCACGACCTTTATCTCCTACAGTAGCCATAGTATCTTTTGCTATTTTGCCATTCTTAACTAAATTAGTTGTGGTATTAGTATGTTCTGTACCAGTGTGTAACTTGATTTTAGGCAACTTATCCATTCCAAGTTTTCCACCGACCCAGTTAACACCTTCAATTAGTTTATTTAAACCAGATTTAACTGAATCTACCATACCATTTATATGACCTTTGATTTTTCCAATAATGTCTTTTAATCCGTTCTTCATATTATTGAAAGTGCCTTTAACTTTAGACCACAATCCAGAAGCTAAATCTACAACTTTGTTTTTGATGGAATTCCAAGTATCAACTAAATTATTTTTAACCTTACCAATAATATCTTTCAAACCATTTTTTAAATTATTGAATGTACCACGTACGCTAGACCATAATTTTTTAGCAAAATCAGTTACTTTGTTCTTAATAGTATTCCATATATTAATTGCAGTTGTTTTAACGCTATTAAATATGTTTTTAACACCATTTTTCAGATTATTAAATGTATTTTTAACACTATTCCATAACGCTTTTGCCAATGAAATAACTTTATTTTTGACTGTAGTCCAAATTTTTATCGCAAAATTCTTAACCGCATTAAAAATTACAGTGACTGAATTTTTCAATCCATTAAAATTATTTTTAACACCATTCCAGATATTTTTAGCTAATTTAATTACTGAATTTTTAATCGCGTTCCATGTTCTTGATGTAAATCCTTTAACAGCATTCCATATAGCAATAACTGAATTTTTTAATCCATTAAATGCAGATTTCACACCGTTCCAAATAGTTTTAGCTAATCTGATCACTAAATTTTTAATGAAATTCCAACTTGCAGAGGTAATTGATTTAATGCCATTCCATATTGAAATCACTGTGGATTTAATTCCATTAAAAATAGCACGTATACCATTCCATAAGGCACGAGAAACAGCTAACACTGTATTTTTCAAGATATTCCAAGCATTTATTGCTATAGTTTTGGCACTATTAAATACGGTTGATACGACTGTTCTTATAGAATTTAATATCACTTTAGCCGTTGCAATTAATACACGAATTATATTTAATACTGAATTTTTAAGTGCATTCCATACGGTTATTGCAATAGTTTTTATACCATTCCAAAGTGCAGAAAGGGCAAACTTCCAAGCGTTGAAATAAGCTTTTGCAACAGTAATCCATGTTTGAATTATTACTAAAACTGCGGTTTTAATACCATTCCATACATTAACTGCAACCCATTTAATACCGTTCCATAAACTAGTAAAAAATAATTTGAAGGCGGTAAAATATGCTCGTACAACAGTTAACCAAGTTTGGATTATAAGAGTTACTGCAACCTTGATTCCTGTCCACACTGCAACGGTTGCAAATTTGATTCCATTCCATATTGATGTTAAAACCATACCTAAAGCTTGAATTGGGTTTTGAATAGCAAATTTAATTGCATTCCATGTGGCAATTGCTGCAGTTTTCAAAATTGTCCAAGCAATAATTGCAGATGTTTTAATACCATTCCATATTCCAACTAAATAAGGTTTTAAAAATCCAAAAACTGATATAGCTGTAGCTTTAATTTGATTCCAAGCATTGATAACAAAATTACGGAAGGTTTCATTATTTTTCCATAAATAAACGATTGCCCCGACTAACAATCCTATACCAGTTATAACCCATCCTATCGGGCCACTCATAAATCTAATTGCTAAACCTAAACCACGTGTAGCTACTGCCGCTATTTTTGTTGCAATAGAATACTTACCTGTCATTATAGTTGCTAATGAAGTATTTCTAGCATTTAATATTTGCGCCAAAGCTAATGCACGAGTTACCCCTGTCCAAATCGCCATTGATGTTTTAGTTACATTAACAATAGCATTGTATGCGCCAGTTACTAGCGAAGCACCGCCAACTACAGTTCTATACACTCCCCACATAGGGAGAATAGCTGCTAAAGCACCACCGACAGCAGTTAAAACACCTGTCATTAAGCCCATTGTCTTGTTAGCAGTTGCGCCTTTAGCTATAAAACCAGTTATAGCTGTTGTGATACTAAGCATTACTGATCCAACTGGCGCCATTCCTCTGATAAGTCCAACGAAAATGTTTCCAATATTTTTAAGTAACTGCCAAACCTTAGGGCCATTTGTATTAAGGTAAGCTATGAAGTTTTTAAATCCTTCAGTACCTTGTAAATTAGCAGCCCAATTTTTGAACGTTTTAGTAACGCCTTGCATGCCAACTAACACATCGTGTGAGTGACTACTAAATGCTTGGAATAAGCTAACAATACCGCTAAATACGTTACCGAATATTTGACCTACAATAGGTAGATTCGTTTTAGTATACTGGATAAATTGAGCTATACCTTTATCTGTGCTTGTACTATTAGCCCATGCATTAAATTTATTAGCTAAGCTTTCTATGCCTTTTCCTGTCCATGTAAATAAAGGACCGAACTGCGTGAACATGTGAGTGATACCGTCTCCCACTTTCATCGCTGCATTCAATAAGTTTTGGAATACAGGTGGACCTATATTATTGATGAGTTTAAAGGCATTGTTAGCATTTTGTGATGATGTAACCCAATCTCTCATTTTACTAGAGGCGGCTGCTATCTGATTCGTTGTTTTTGTGATAAAAGGTGTTAATCTAGTTAATGCTGTTCTCGCTATATTGATACCATTAGCCATTGTATTGAATATAGCCGCTTGATTAGCTTGAACAAGACCCTTCCATTGGTTTTGTAAGCCACTTAGAGCACTCTGATAATTTCGCACTTGGCTTGTAACTTTTATTTGTCCATCTTCTAACATTTGCAATGCTGTGGTAGCTTGGCCACTAAACGCCATTATGCCACCTAAAGCTACACCATAGGCACCGCCAAGACCAATTGCACCACCAGCTGCTGCAGTTGCAGCGCCACCAATACCAGCAATTGCACTAACTGCACTACCAGCCACAGGTATTACAGTAGAAATATTAGAAACTAAAGCGCCCACGCTAATTCCCTGAACAACATAGCCAACGTTACGGAAGCTATTACCAATTTTATTGATTTTAGCGTTTACTTCTTCCCAACGTTGACCCATTGTTGCAATTGCCGGACCCATACCAAAAAACTTAGTTTGTTCACGATGAAAGGCTTGTAATTCATCTGTTGTTTCGTCAATACGGTTTTGTAAGATGTTGTAAGCAAGTGCATTATCGTAGACTTCTTTTTCTGCTTTGTCGAGTTTACTAGGTAATTGTGCTACTTCTCTGTTTAATGATGCGTAAGATTTTTCGGCATTGTTAGCTTCTTTTTTAGCTTCAGTCATTGCTGTTTTAGCACTAACCATTGCATCTTTATTTGCATCACTGAATTTTTGTAATTCATTTTTAGCATTTGCTGTTGCTATTTTAGATTCGTTCAAATCTTGTTTAGCACTGTCGACTGCATTAGATAAGCTGTTATATTGAACTTTAGCTTTTGAAAGTTGGTTTCCCAAAGAAGTCATTTCTTGTTTTGATGCATTGCCTGATTCACTCAATTGATTGAATTCATTTTGCAATTCGTCCACAGAAGATTTAGCATTTCTCATTTTTGCACTCAATGCTGTTACAGTATTTTGCATTTGTTTCTGTGCGTTTTGCGCAGATTTAACGCTAGATTGATGCTCTTTTAATTCGTTATTCATCTTTTCATAAGTAGTATTTAAAGATTCATAACGTTTTTTAGCATTTTGGGCGTTTATTGCAGATTCTTTTAATTTCCCCGACATCTTATCTTGCGCATTGCGTAACTGATCTAATTTTTTCTGTGATTGTTCACTAGCTCTACCCTGTTGTGTAAGCTTTTTATTGAGCCCTTCTATTTCAGTTTCAAATTTATCTACCGACTTTTCAGCCTTATCAAATGTAGAAAGATTAGCTTTCATTTGTGAATCCGCAGTTTTTAATTTGCGTTGTAGATTAGCCATTCCACGATCGATATCGGAGGTGTCAAGCCCCAAGTCTATCGTAAACCCTTTAATATCTCCTGCCATAACTCATCCTCCTTTCATTTTTGATAAAAAAAAGAGCCGTTAACTGGAAGCTCTAGGGTCTTTCCCAGTTATTGCCCCAATCAACGACTCGTCTTTACCAACAACTTTAGTATTGGATTTTTTCTTATTATTCATAATTCGTAACATCTGATAAATATCGGCATCGTCAATTTCTGGCATTTTCCAACCGCCGTTTTCCATCAGCTCTTTATAGAGTGTATCGAGGTATTCGGATTGTTTTTCAAATGTGAAATCTTCCGGTTTCAGACGTGAATCATTTATTTTTTCGCTGTCTTTCCCTCTTCGTCTCCCATAACGCTAGATAATTGTTCCATCGCTACAGACATAACATTGTGTACATCTAATCCATCTTCAAATTCTTCTGCAGTGAACTGTCCATCATATAAGTCTTTAGCAACAAAATTGTACAATTCATCTAAAAATTCATCTTCAAAATTTTCATCAAGTTCTTCTGGATTTTGTAATTTAGATGCTTTCTTTCCAATTTTCATACCTTTACGTGCAACACTACCTTTGATAAAAGCAGGTTGATGATATTTTTTTACTTCACCTTGTTCGTTTTGTAATTCAACAAATTTTTTAGCCATAATTAATTTTCTCCTTTTTCATCGGGTTTTATATTCGACCGATTATTTTAGATTTTATTTTTGTATACAAAAATAGACGACCTTTTACAGTCGTCTAATATCTTTATGCTTCTGGTGTAACTTCTGGTGAAGTTAATGTTTCTCCACCTGTTTGAACGTCTCCAAACGCTTTACCATCAAAAATTGATTTGAAAATAGAATCACGTCCAGCAGTACTTTCTTTATCGTCGTATGCCATTAAAACAGCTAATTCTTCATTAAAACCATCTACTTGACGTTCCATGAATTGTCCTTCGATTTCTTCGCTTGAAAATTCCACGCCATCCTCTTTAGTTTGTCCTTCTTTATTAGGTCGAGTGAACACACCTTTAGTAAGTCCAAACCATTCTTGTGAGCCGTCTTCCATAGTACGTGGAATAGCTACAGCACTATAAGTGATACCACTTGATTTACCGAAACCATAAACACCACTTGTTTCACTGTGTTCAATTAAACCTAATAAGTCTTTTTGAACATCGATAGGCAATTTATGGAATGTTAATGATAAACTTGTTTCTCCAGCTGATTTTGCAATCTCTGCTACTTTGTTAGAACCATATGCTTTCTCTAATTCTTCACCGAATTCTAATGATAATTCTTGTACATAATCCACTTCTTTGATTGCAGAAGTTTGAACCGTTCCATCTGCTTGTTCGTTTAATACTGCATAATACATTTTACCTAGGCCAGTAGCGGCATTATATCTACCCATTTATATTTCCTCCTTGTATTTAGGCATAAAAAATAGCCCTTCGTTTTTTTACGAAAGGCTTGCCTATTCAGTTAATTCTTTATCAATGTATCTTAATTCTTCTGTGGTATAAGGATTACCTCGATAACGTCTAGCATCGAGATAAATCTTAATATCGTGGTCATACTGATCAATCCCATCTTGTTGACGGAACCCAATCTGCCACAATGTCTTTCTTATTTCTTCTTGAATCAATTTAACTTGGTCGTAATTTGGTCCACGTACATCGATTTGGTACAAATATTCAGTCGATAAATTTGTATCACTTGCATATGTCGATGGTTGGGGTGCTATCAAAGGGCTTATTAAAATATAAGTTCCTGATGTGTCGGCTGTTTCATCATAATGATACGCTCGAATACGACCTGTACAATGATGAGCAATTGTTGCATTTTTTAATAAATATTTTTGTAAAGTTTTCAACATATCAAACATTTACAGTTCACCTTCTAACGTTTCATTGATTATTTGTTGGTATGGTTTTTCAGTCATAAACATAGTTCTAGCAATGGCACCCTTACCTCTAGGATTCGGGTTCTTGACTGAACCCCACTCATTTAAATGAATGATTGCGTAACGACTCATAGGACCTTCCCAATGTACTTTAACCATTCTTACTTTACCGTGAATATAATAGGGTTCAGTTACTGTGATTTCACCAATACTCGCACCAGTATCTCTAAAAACTTGGAAGTTCTGCTTCATAACACCTACAAAATATTTAGAACCTAGCTTTAATGCTTTATCTTGGGCTTTTATCATTTGCCCCTCACCATACTGTTCTTTTATTTTCCGTAGCATGTTATGTGTGCCTTTAACTTCTACACTCATCCAGAGTATTCTCCAACAATTTTGATATTGGCGTGAAAATCAGTGTCATCATCTACTTGAATTATGTTAAACTTTTTCCCTTTATATCTAGGTAATTGAATTTCAAAATACATATCATCTGTAATATCTTTGTCCATCGGGTACCAAGTAACCATAGTTATGCTTGCTTTATTATCAGTCATGTCCAAATCCTTTTGCGAAGGAGGGTAAACATTCGCAAAACACTTATAATGAATTTCGCTCACCGATTCCCCGGGGAAAAAGCCATCACTTGGTTTTGCTACATAAAAAATAACCGGTGTTCTCATTTCCCCACCAGTTACTACTTGTCTACGTTGTTGTGCCATCTTCTGGCACCTCCATATTGTTTATTTGAAATTGGACAATGCTAGATAAAAAGTTATTATGAAATTCTTCTAATTTATCATTGAATACATACCTAGTACGTTCATAAACTAATTCACGACCAATTGACATCTCGTCTATTGAAAATCTTCCACATTTACTTTGAATATCTTCATAAGACATTTCTAAATCCTTTTTTATACGATCATCTTCCATGTTATAGAAAATACGATTTCGTGATTTAAACTCATCAACATGATTTTGAGTAATCATTCACATCACTTCTTCTCTTTAATTCGTTCTAAAAAAGGACCGTCAAAACCGTTTGATTTTAAAGTTTCTTCAACTTCATCTGCACGTTTGACAGTCATTTCTACTTTTTCATTCTTTTTTAAATCCTTATCTAATTGCTTATCTTTATAAGCTTTTAATACTTTATACTCTGCCATCTATAAAACCTCCTTATTATGCTTCTGGTGTAACAGATGCGTTATCAGTAGAACCTAAGCTTGAAAAATCTACATCATATACAAATGAAGTTTTGTTATCATCTGGTTCGGCATAAAGGAATTGTTTTGCAGTGTACAAGTCCATATCTTCTAAAGCTAAAGTTTGGTCGAATTCACGCACAATTACTTCGCTTCCAGCATAGAAATTATAACGTGTTTTATCGAATGCTACTGCTTTACCAGCAGGAACAAATTCAGACTGTTCAAACGTTACGTTAAATGGAATTGGACTTACAAATTGTCCGTTGTGTAATTGCATAAATGCTACACCAGTATAGATGTAATCTGCAGGGTTTAAAGCGATAACAACGTTATTTAAAACGCTAGCGCCTTTAGATTTCTTAACGTTACCATCTTTATCGTAGTACTCTTTAGTTGATAAGTTTTTAATTACGCCACCAATTTCAGAAATTGATGTTTTTGCATCAGCTAAAGTTAAAGTACCAGCTACTGCTTTATCAGAAACAGCACCATTTGTACGGTTAATTTCTTTCATTAATCCTACTGGTTGGTCTTTAGCAGCACCTTCACCAACAACTGCAGTTTTTTCAATTGCTACTGCAAATGCTTCTTTGATTTGTGCACGTACATAACGGTCAACCCATTGTACACCTGCGTCTTTTAAATCTTTAGGTACTACAACAAACGCTGTAGCTTTACCTAATGAAACATCTTGTTCATAGAAAGTAGCTTCAAGTTGTCCACGGATTTCTCCGAACACTTTACCCCATACTACTTGACCTTCAGGCACTGAACGAATAACACGTGCTTTCAATCCAGTACGGTTAATATTAATGTGTTGTAATAAAGGATGTTCTGACTCAATATCTTCAAAGATACGATCAATAACTGTTTCTGGTAATAGCTCTCCATCTTTCCAGTTTGTATCTGTATTAACATGATCTTCAGAAACTAACGCGTTATAGAATTTCTTTTCTTCGTTAGTTAAACGATTGACTTTGCGTGCGTTTAACACTGCATTGTCACCTTGTTCATTTTGCATATCCTTACGAATAGCATTAGCTAAATCTTCGCTATACGCGTTCATGTATTCTGTATACTTTTCCTTTACTTGCTCATCCGATGCATTCGGGCTCATATTTGAAAATTGCTTTAATAGTTGTTGAGAGTTTTCAAATTGCTCTCTGTTTTCTAAATCGATTGCCATAATTTTCATTCTCCTTTTATTGTTTATTTCGTTTGCATATTAAATAATCTTGCAAAACTGTTTTGAGGTGGTTCATTTGGTTCAGTTTTTTTAGGTTCTGAACCTTCACCGTCTTTGTCAGAAACTTTTTTAATTTCAGCCAAGATTTCTTCTAATTTATCCATCACATCTTCAACAGTAACCTCTTCACCTTGTTTTTTAGGTTGTTGTGGTTGTTGTGGATCTTCGTTACGGTATCTACTCATAAATGTCTCACCTCCTAGCATTGTAGATGTTGCCGCTGCTGCGACACGTGTGTTTTTAGTTATATTATCTATCAATCCTAATTCTTTAGCTTCTGATGCTGTAAACCATGTTTCTGCGTCCATATACTGACGTAGAAGCGCATGATCAATATCAGGATTTTTATCTAAATAACTATTGAACACGACAAAGTTTATTCTTTCTAATGAATCTGCCTGTTTCTTAAACTCATTAGAGTCACCTGTAATTTGTGTCCAAGCATTGTGAATCATTAGTACTGCATTATTTGGCATGTTAACTGTGTCACCAGCCATAGCAATGACTGAAGCAATTGATGCTGCCAAACCATCAATATTTACGGTGATATGGGCATCTTGACGACGAAGCATATTGTATATAGCAACCCCACTAAACACATCGCCACCCTGACTGTTTATGTTTACAATGATTTCATTTTCATCGCTCATTTCTTTCAGTTGGTCTTTAACTGTTTGTGGGCTAATCGTCATACCTTCAACTGTCATCGAATCAATAAAACCATAAATATCGATTTCGTTATTACTCATCTATATCACCCCCTTCACCATCTGTAGTTTCTTCATCTACAGTTTGATAGTTTTTAGTGATAATAAATTTCTGCATTTCTTCGCTTCCAATAGGTTCAAATCCAGTTAAAACTCTGATTTCATCCCTATTAAAAGAACCACTAGCAATGAGTTTGTCTACTGCTTCACTCACTTCTAATGGTCCTTTTTGATCTATTGAAATAGCTTTAATTCTTTTACCTTCTTTATAACCTCGTTCGCTAAATAATTTAGCGTTTAATTCATCCGTTATTTTTTCGATAATTGGTTTAATACAGAATTTCATGTAATTATCAGTCATTGCTTCAATATCGGCAGTTTCACCATTGATTAAACCTACAGGTATGCCTAAATTACGTGCTACGTAACTCAATAACTGGTTGGGTACTTTTACTAAATCATCTATTTGTGACGATGTCTTAGCAACATTCTTAGATGAATGTTCTTCATAGGAATAACCTTTTTGCAAGGGAACTATCGCTATATCATTACTGCTAAATGATTCGTAAGCTTTGTTAATAAACGATTGCATCTTTTCTTGAGAATCTTGAGTCATCCCTACGTTTGTATCCATAGCAAGTGTCGCTCTAATTTGATTGTTCATTAAATTAGATTGATATAACCGACCAAATATTTCCCCATAATCACTAAACAAGCCTGATAACATATTCATAATCGATTCATTATTATATTCTAAATAAATAACTTCACTCATTTTAAAGCTACGTTCAAACTCAAAATCACCAACAACAATATGTTCAAATATATCATCATATAATGCGTATTCTTCACGAGTAAAATCATCTGCAATAATTAAATCTTTTGTGTCAGTAACTACAATTAATACTTCGTTATCGTAAATCAACTTTCGTATAACTTTTTGCCAAAATGTAGCAGCACTTTCATCTGTGTTTGGCCTAACATTTAACTTATAATGTGTTGTGGAAGAATTATCTTTGCTTTCACTATCTAAGATTTCAAATTTAGTTTGACTTATTGTTCTTGCAATATGGTTAATACATGTGTCTAATGCCCAACGTTTTATGTAGGCTTTTTTAGATGTTTCTCTTAACAGTTCAAAGTCATAACTAAACTCTATTGCTTCATTTTTACCAAGTATGCGGTCAAATATACTCAATGTTTCACCTCCTAAAAGTTAATATCTGCCATAATAAATGGTTGATCATACTCTAATATTTCATCAGCACGATACAATGCATGTAGCATGGCATGGAATCCATCAGTTTTACGTCTAACTTCATCTTTTTTTATATATTTCTTACTGCCATCTGGTTGCATTTTGACTGCAACATTATTAGTAAACCAACGCATTAACGGATTATCACCAAAAGTAATTTGTTTTTTAGCAAACATCGTATCTATACGTGGTGCTAGTAAACCATGTATAGCAGTTGGATTTTTAATAACTTCTAAAGGTATGCCAGCATCTTCAAATGGTCTACGTACAATGTCCGTTCTGAAGTTATCTGATATAACTTTCGTTAAGTTGTACTTCTGTTGTTGCTGTATAAACCAGTTAACAATGTAAGATATATCGATAACATCATCGTCTACTATAGTTAGAAGTCCATCATCTGCCCATTGTTCTATAGGTGGCTCTAAATGTGTTGTTTCTAAGAATTCACGACGTATAAACGAATGTGTTTTCCAATAATATTGGTCATTCTCCCTAAACAACAAGCCTACACTGGCAAAGTCTCTAACTAACGCATAGTCAAGACCACCAATGCAGGCTTTATTTTCCAATTCAGGAAATGGTTTATTTGTCGCTTTGATTTCTTCCCAAGGTGCAACCACACTTTCTGGGTCTTGCTCAGGTAAGTTCATTCGTTTAGTTACAAATTCAGGCTTATTTGAACGATTAATGTGTAAGACGTTATATTCTTCTTTGATTTTTCGTTTCAAGTTGCTCGCATATCCAGTGAGTGGAGGGTGGAGCATTGGGTTAGCTTTCTCCCACATGTTCTCGTTGTCAATTTCATTTGGATTATCAAGTTTACAATAGAATGGAAATATTCTGTCTTCTGTATTTTTACTAGCTAGAACTTCTAACACTCTATCTTTCATACTATCCATGAAACCTTCACGCACAAAACCATCAGTGGAAATGTAAAATGTTCTGTCATGTGGCACTTTACCCAAACCACCACGTTTGACATTAACCATATCTGCAGATTCATATATCGCTATCTCATCAAAAATAACGCAACCCTCACGACCACCATCTTTAGTTTTCGTGTTTGAGGTATTGTATTTTATTATCGAGTTTGTAGAACGATTTTTAATTTCTGTTTTACTTACTTCATAGGGTGCTTTAGGTCGTTCACCTGTTTTATTACGTTTATTCTCAAGTAATACGTCATATATTTCATTAAACGACGTTTTTGCTTGGTCCTCACTGTTTGCAACGATAGATATATCATATTTTTTAATACCATGGATTGGTGTAGTCATAAAATCACTAATAGCACTGATAAATCCATTCTTACCAGCACCACGACCCATGAATAAAGCGAACTCTGTAAAATATGGTGTGTCAATTTCATCATCCATTAAAAATATGAAAGCAATAATAAACTTTTGATAGTCTTGCACTGGAAAATACCATTTATTAATAAACTTAATACATTTATCAATCTTTTCATTATCAAAATGAATATTATCTTTTATAAGAACTTCATTCTCTAAATAATTTACTAAATCAATACGTTCTTGATTAAATATAATCTTACCATCGCGCCATTGTTTAATGTAATTGTCTACATACTTATTTCGAATCATACATAATCATCAACAGGTTCATCTGTTTCAACCGGCCTAGCCTCTTTAGGTAATAGGTCAGTTAGTTGTTTAATGGCTCGTTGGTAAGATTGGTCACGTGTGTTATATAAACGCGCAACAGGTCTCTCACGCTCATAAGCTGGTACATTTTGAGATTGTTGGAATAAATCGTATTCGCCATTTTCTTGTATGTCGTCCCACATGTAGTTCAACATAACTCTGTTACGTGCTGCTTGCTTAATAAGACCTTGTGCTACCTTTAATTTATCGTTAGGCAATTCTTCATACACTGCCAATAGTCGTTTTTCTTCTTTTGCGACTAGCTTGTCGCGTTCCTTGCGTTGTTCTGCACTTAATTCCATTTTTACGCTCCTTTCTGTTATAGGGTACGGGGGTATAGGGGTTATATGTGACATTTTGTTAAAAAGTTGCAGAGTCGAGCCCACACGCCGTTCTCCCGGTCAGGAAATAATTGGGAAATGATTTGATGGGGGGCGTGCTTTTTACCACAATTCATCAGCCCATTTATTTTCTTTCGGTTTGAACTGATTTCCACCGTATTGAAAACGTACATGTCTTTTATTATGACAAGCTTTGCATAACGTTCTTAAATTATCTGGTTCAAGTTTAAGGTCTGGTCTATCTTGTAATTCTTCTATATGATCTATTTCTAAACCTTCAGTAACCACTTTACCTTCTGCTTTACACCATACACATTCATGATTATCACGCTTTAGTACATATAACCGAACATCTTCCCATGCTTTACTATTATAGAAACGTTTACGTTTTTTATATTCATTGTAATCAATCACTTAGTTACTCTCCTTGTATTAGATACATGATGACCACTCGTCCTCTCTGCTTATATCAAGCACACATACTCATATGAGTACATCATCATGACTGTTAAGTATATTAATAAGCAATAGTGATTCATGTGATAGTAATCATATCAATAAGCATATAAAGAAAGACACACCACTTAGTGATGTGCCTGCATAATATAGTATTTATATATAAGTCACTGGAACTTATCGTATATCGATATTATATACCATACCTGCGCACAGTACATAATAGTGTCATAAGTGTCCTGATTTGTCACATGTGTCCTAATCTGCCTGCATATTGTATATCTTGTTAACTATATCCCGTTTCCTTTCATCGTACCTATTCTTATTCATCTCCGCCTTTGGTAATATCTGGTAACGTTTATATCCCTTCATTACTTCTAGGAAAATAAAGTCATCCTCGCACAATTTATTCTGGCAGTTGTTAATGAAGGCTATTTTATCCATCTTGTTTTGTATGTGTTTGTGTGCCTTCTCTCTAGCTATAACCACTGATTCCACCTTACTATTAGTAACTCCCTGTGGTTTAGGCAATGTAGCTTCTATGCCATATTGTGCAATAGAATTGCTATCCACATCGGGGAGTATCATTTCTAATGTATTGCATGTACTTCTAAAGTTATCAATCATATCTCGTATCTGTTCCTTTGTGTACATTTAAGCCCCTCCAAATTGTTTATACCACTGGTAACCTCTATGTTTATCTAACTTACCATTAATACATAAACTGACTTTTTCTCTTAAGAAACCATTCCTACCAGCTTCTGCTACAGATTTAAATCTTATTGTTTCTTTATTGTTAATATTTACACCAATAACAGCTGTGCATTTCTTGTCTACAGATTTCTTCCAAGCCTCACTGTTTTTTCTAGTGGTTACTGATTTGTTAATCGCGTTACCATGCTCGATATTTTCTTTATGGTTACACCATTCTAAGTTATCTACTTTGTTATTTTTTGTGTTTTCATCTATATGGTTAATTATGTTTTTATTTAACTCTAGTGGTATAAAATGTTTAGCGACCAGTCTATGAATATATTCGCTTTTTGTCTTACCATTCTTATGAAGGCTTATTCTTAAATATCCATTACCATTATCGTTGTTCTTTATTAGTTTGTTTTTTCTACATCCCCAAACTCTACCGTGATCTGATATTCTATATAATTCCTCATAACCTACAATATCTTTCCAGTTTTCCATATCTATCCACCCACTTTATAAATTCAAAGTCATATTATCCTTTAAATCTCTTCCACTCTTGCATAGCCTTCTCAATATCTTCATCACTAGCCATATAAACGATTGTGTATTTTAACGCTGCTATTTGGTCATTCTTAACACTGTTTGATATGAGTAGGTATAGTGTTGTAAGCCCTAATAGTACTGATATAATTATCCACATTACTTATCCTCCTCATAATCTTTCGGCTGATCTATATCATCGTTGGCCTGTAATTTAATAATGATTTCATTCGTAACGTATTTGCTTAACTCGTATACTGCTATGATTAGTAGTGTTTTAAGTATTCTCATTGGTCACTGTCCTTTCTTATATCTCTGATTTCCCAAACAACTATCATAATCAACATAGGTAATGCTAACTCTATTTTCCTAACAGTTATTAACGTCAAAGAAATCACTGCTATTAAGTTGACAATAAAGTAAGCCGAAATATTTTTAGCTCGAATCACATAATGTATACACATAGCGCCGAAAGTTAATATCAATATATTAGTTAAAAAGTCTATTTCCATCTCACTCACTGTTCTTCCTTTCATTTAATATACGTTCAGCCTCTTCCTTACTCTCTGCTTCAACCACAGTGAACGTTTCATTCTCACGTGCTTTAGTTACATGAGTGAAATGTGTGCCGGTAGAATCTGTTAGTGTGCGTATTAAATACTGCATATCATTACCACCACCAGCAATATAATTAAGATTACATCTAATGCAAAAATGAAGTATCTATATGGATATAAAATACGTTTTAGCCAACTCCAAAACGGTTTAAAGAAACCAAGTACAAAATTCCCTATTCTAGTTAAACAAGATTCAACGATATTTACGAAACCTCCCCATATTTTTCTCATCCACACTCACTCCTTATTAAGTAATTCCTTAACTTTTTCAACTATGTCTTTATCCTTACAAGTCTGATTCTTTGATGAACGTTCCATTGATTGTCTTTCCTTTTCTTCCTTTGATTTCGTCATACGCGTACTGTAAACACTCCTCTAATGTCATTCCATGTTGTTGTGCCAATATAATTAAAGTAACGACTGTATCGCCTATACCGTCTTTTAAGTCGTCTAGTTTGTTACGTGATAATGCTGCACCAACTTCTCCAGCTTCTTCATAGAATTTCAATGCTTGTCTATCTGGATTACCTTTGTCTAAGTTTTTATCTATACTCCATTGTTCTACTTGTTTTATTAATTGATCTAATGTGTTAGTCATTTTGTTTGTCCTCCGTTATATTTAAATCATCCAACTTCGCTCTAAAATACTTATACATGCTGCTAGATGGTTTGTTACCAATGTGTTGGGAGAACTCGGATAAGAGGTTGTGTTTATTTTCAAAATCTTTTTCTAGTTGTATGATTTCATCTTCTGTAAATAGAAGGTCACTATTTTTACCCTCAATAACTTCTTGTAGCTCTCCATTTTTTTCTTTGAGTTTTTGCAATCTGTCTTTATAGTAATTTTCCATATTAGTAATGTGTTTTATATGACTTTCTTTGAGTTGTTCATTCTCACGTTCCAATCTACTAACCTTTACTTTATACCAAGATAGATCGTCAATAAGCGTGTCACGTTCTGCTTTGTATTGATCTCGTTGCTGTTTATATAATTCACTTGATGTTCTAAAATGTTTAATTGCACTGTCTTTATCCGTTATTGAATCTACGCTTTCAGGTTCATGTTTTTTCATGAATTTTAATAAATCGTCTTTAGTTGGTTTACTCACTCGCTATCACTCCTTTATCCCATTTAAAACTTTCCTATTATATTCCTTGTCCTCTGGTAACACTGCCATGACAATGCTACGTGGATTAATCGAGTATAAGAAACCTCGTACTCCCCAATCTCTTAGTAGCTTTGCCATTTCGACAGTATTTCTACCTTCAGTATCAATTTTGTATTTAACTTTAATAGTGTTTGATAGGATTATAGGCATTTCACAATCGCATCTACAACTGGTACACTGACGGAGTTTCCAGCTTGTTTATATAGCTGACTATTACTTACGCCACTATCTTTAGCTTTGTAAAATTGTTCATTAGTAAAACCTTGTAATCTCCAACACTCTAATGGCGTCAGCTTTCTTATTTTCAAACCTTTGTTTTCTTCGTTTATTATTTCAGGTGTTCCTCCCAAACTAGCTTTAAGTGATCTTGTAATACCATCGGAGTTAAACACGTTTTGTTCATATCTCCAACTCTTATAAGTTTTATCTTTTAAAGGATTAATTATCACACCTTGATTGACTTCTCCAGCTTGCAAAGTCTGTGCCACTTGTTTACCAACTCTTCCTCGTCTAGTTTTAGATGTTGGGTAAGATACATTCACGCTATCGCCTTGTTCTGCTAATGCGTAACCTTGTTTGGTAGCTTCACGTACTGCAATACCATGTCTATCTTGTGATGTTAATGTAAACATCGGTTCTCCATCTTCTTTGAATCTACGTCCATTTTGTCGTTTGTTTAATCGATCTGGTGTTAATACTGGCACTGTTGATTTTTCATTATCCATTTGCACATTTATATTAATCGTTAACTTCTTCGTCTTTTCTTCTGACAAGTAAAACTTTTCGTCAACTTCATCTTCTAGTACATCAATTAAGCGTGTTGTAACTTCTGTTTGTTGTTTGAGCAAATCGAATAATACTGGTCCTTTGAATTTATCCTTACGTGTAACTAGGATATACACACGTTCTCTGTTCTGTGGAACTCCCCAGTATTTAGAGTTAAACAAACCCCATTCTGTGACATACCCCAGTTCATCCAACGCTTGAATGATTGTTCCAAAAGTTCGCCCTTTGTCGTGTGAGAATAAGCCTTTGACGTTTTCCAATAAAACATAAGATGGTTGGATTTCTTTAATCGCCCTCGCAATGTGAAAGAAGATTGTTCCCCTTGTATCGTCAAACCCTCTGCGATTCCCTGCGATACTAAAGGCTTGGCAAGGAAATCCTCCAGTGATAATGTCGCATTGTCCTCTGTAAAGTCGAAAATGTTCATCTGTGATTGCTGTAATGTCATCCAGTTCGTCCTCTCCTTCTGTATCGTATATTGCTCTATAACTTTGCTTGGCGTACTTATCAATTTCTGCAAATGCTAAGCAGTTGTGACCGTTCATTTCTAACGCTGATCTAAATCCTCCAATACCACTGCATATATCGATAAAATTCATAACGCCACCTCAGATGCTATTTCAGATATCAATACTTTTTCTGCAACCATGACATTTCCTTCATCTAATTTACGTTTTTTTAAACTACGCTTATAAGAATCTGTAGCTAAATGTGCTATACTTCGTTCAGTAATACCTAACTTTTCTGCACACTCAGCTTTAGTGCCACCACATACTACTTCATCACCTTTATAAACAACATACTCAAATTGTGGTTTCATTGGTATCATATCCACTTCCTATCGCTATATCATAAGTATCGTCAATTTCTTTTGTGAATTCTCCCATTTCAATAACTGCTATTGGATTTCCGTCATTGAATATTAATTCTTTAACTATTCCGTATTCCGATAACTGCCCACCTGGTTTGATAAACCAAACTGTGTAACCTATATCTAATTGATCTATACGCATCTATTCAGCCACCTTTGCACATGTAAATGAATAGCTTTCCCACAGATACTTCGCATACTTACTTTCACTATGTTGTTGCTCTACATTAAATAAATGTGGCTTTTGCTTTCTTAAAAGTTCTTCTTTATACTTTGCTTTCGCCTCTGAAGTATCTTCTTCCTTATCTAGTGTGTTCTGTAATGATCTATACTCATCCACATCCATTCTCTTAGGTACATGGCACGCCTCATTTAAAGACCAACCTCTGACAATTCGATTTCTAATGCCTTCCGTTGATAATCCGTTACGTTCCATAGCTTTAAAGTTGTCGCCTATTATGTCGTATTCAATACGATTAGCTGTTATTGTTAACATTGTTTTCGTCCTCCTAATAATCCTTAACTTGTACGTCTGATACTTGTCTGAACTTAATATCTTCAAATCCTAATGACTCTGGGTTGTTTACATACTTTTTATATAACTTATCTGCTTCACGTTCCTGTATTGCTTCCATGTCGTAGTTGTCTGCCACAGGTACTGTGACTTCCTGTTCAACTTCTACTTTGATTTGTAGTGTGATTGTTTGTTCCATTGGAATCACCTTCTATAATTTTGATTGCATCTTCCACACTGCGAGCTACACCGTATAAAACGGGTTGTGTTTCAATGAATGATCTAAACTTCTCTTGTTCTGGTCTTAATCGACCTTTATCTGTTTTAACTTCAATAAATATTATTTTGCCGTCAGTTTTACGAAAACCTACTGTGTCGGGGAAGCCAGGTGGAAATAGTTTGATTATTCTGTTATCTTTCGTTTGTACTTTTCCAGCATTTGCACGCCATAATCTATGACCACGTTTATTAACTGCTAAAATGATTTGATTTTGTATTTCTTGTTCGCTCATTACTACCTCCAAAAAGGGGGACAGTTTAAGGGGAAGGTTTAAAATTTCTCTAAACGTTGTCATATCAAGTGTTCAAGTCTAATTTTTCATTTAGGGGAGACTTTGTCTAAAACTTTTTCTTTATATATATATTTATTTATTTTTTATTAGAAATACTTTTAGAAAAACTATCCCTACTATCCCTTAAAGAATAAAAATATAAGTTAAAGTATTGATGCTACAGGTTTTATTCAAGGGGATAGTTTTCATTCCAAACCTTCCCCAACTATCCTTTCAACTATCCCCTAAATATTTAATGAGAATTTATTTTGCTCTTGCTTAGTTTCATTAGAAATATTTATTCCATAATAAAATCTATTACCTTGATATTTTTTACGTTCATATCGCTTGGCCATTTCTCTACCAAATTTTGTACTACTCATAATATGTTGATGATTTTCTTTAGCCCAATTATCATAAGCGTTAAATAATTCAGACGCTTTAACTTTTTGTAATGGATTTACTTCGCAGCATTCTTCAACGAACATTGCTATACTATCCATCTCTACTCGGTACTCGTCTCTCTGCTCTTTAATGATTGCAGGTTCGGATAATCCGATACGTTGCCATTCTAAGAAACCATCTACGCACCATCGCATAATTGCTGGTAGTTCTCGTTTTAATTTTTTAGTTAAGTCACGATCAATCTCATGTAGTGGTATTTGTTTATCAAAAGGTATGATAATAAATCTACGCCAAATCCCTTCATCCCTACCACGTACATAGGGTTTATGGTTAGTTGCCATCCATAATTTAAATTGTGGTGTGAATTCGAATTCGTTCTCATATAACTTACGTGCAGATACTCTATCTCCACCAGTTAATTGTTTGAGCAATCCTTCATCGAAACGTTCACCTTCGTTAGGTTCTGTGGTAGTTACTAATCTAGCACCATCTAACTTAGCAATTTCAGGTGATGCGTCTGATTGATTCTTACTTGCCATAATTGCTTGTGGTTGAATGTTAGTTGAATAGTTTCCAAACACTTCGTTTAGAATGTCTAAGAAAACTGATTTACCATTGCGTCCGTTACCATAAAGTACAAACAATACTTGCTCACTTGTGTGTCCGGAGAGAGAGTATCCTACTGCTCTTTGTATGAATCGTACAAGCTCATGATTGCCTAAGAATATATCGTTAAGGAATTCATCCCATTTAGGACAATCGGCTTTATCTGTGTACTCTACGTTCGATATTTTAGTAAAGTAATTCTTACGTTCATGGTCGTTTAACTTGCCAGCTTTTAAATCTACAAAACCATTCTGTACATTAAATAAATCAAAGTCGTTATCGAATGTTTCATTCGTTACTGGTAGTAAGTGTTCACACTCTTTCATCATATTGACTTTCTTGTTATGATTTCGTGAATCTTTCCAGTGTCTGTAGCGATATTTTTCCATGTCCTCTTGATCCACACCATCAGCTAGGAATAATTTTTCGTTTTTCATATTTTCTACAACTTTATCTGCAAGTATTTTCATTCGTCCGGTATCGTCATATTTCCAACGTTTACCGTCGTAATACATCCATGTGTTCGAAGTATAGTTAAAACGAATATTCTCTCCAAACAAATCTTTGAGTCTTTCAGCATTACCTGTATCATCATATGAATAACGCTTATCCTTTTTAGCTGGTTTAACATCTTCTTCCATTACAAATATTTGAAAATCTGTATCTGTTGATTCAGGAATGAATTCATTCTGACAACTCTCTATCGCTCGTGTGATTGTCATATCACCATAAGTGTAATCACCACGTTCTTCATCCCACTTGTCACGATATAAATTTGACTTACGGAATATTTCATCCATCTTCTGTGGATCTCTTGCAGTCCAAAAAGCTAAGTCATTTGCTAGTGCCATGTCCGCTTCGGATTGTGAATCATAAAATTGTGACCAATCGCCCTCATACAAAGTAGTAAAACGTAATTCATTTTTTGATTTCTTTGCTATATCGATAATGTTTTCTACTGATAAGTCGTTACCAAAACCTGTAGTCGTGTTTAATTTTTTGGTTTCTTTTTCGTGACCTGCAATATATTTATTGTGTAAGAAATTCAGCTGTCCGTATTCATCGTCACTTATACCGTTATATCCACCAATGTGTTTGCCAGTCATTGTGAAGAATCTACCCGTATCATAAATTTCTACGTTGCCACGTCTACGACCTCTTGGTGGTAATTCACCTTTAGTAATTAAATGAATACCTGTCCCAGATGGTGATATTTCAGCATATGTTTCTAGCACATTTATAAATTCACCAATTATATTATCTGTGTCGGGTTGTTCTAAATATTCTTCTATTTCATTTTCGACTTTATCTAAATCGATACCTACATATGGTGCTTTAAAGAAAAAACCTATACCATCATAATTAAGTGACTGGCTTGAAGCATCTTCAAAACTCACCCATGTAGATTCATCATTGGATTTTGCCATTTCATTAGTATTAGGGTTGTAAGGACGTTTAGTAAAACGCCCATTATCAACCTTTTCTATTTTGAAACAACACCAATGATCTAACTCTTTTAGCTCATATGGTATGTTGTCGTACACAGGTTAGACCTCCTTAATTATTAAAACGGATAATCAGTTTCATCTTCTTGTTCATTGCCAGCAAATGGGTTAACACCATCTTCTGATTTAAATTGATGTCCTACTTCTGGGAATTTTGTTTTCTCCCAACGTTTAACATTCAGGTTTTCATACTCTTTACCGTTATATTCTGATTTTTCATTTTTTACTGTGACTCTTACTGGTTTGCCTAAGAAGTCTTTGAAAAGTTCTTCGATTGAATTATATTGTTTACCTTGTTGTAATTGAGCAGCTGCACCAATCGTATTAAAGAAACGCATATCATATTTTTGTGTAGCTTTAGCTTTCCAAATACGGTGGAATACAATATTATTTTTATATTTTTGGTCGATATCATTTCTAACTGTTAATCGTACATCTGCAAATTCTGTACCTGATTGCGTTGCATTTTCTTCGAATTTAGTAATAACCGTTTCATATGTTCCGTCTTGAATTCCACCATCAAAAGTATCTTCCATGTTTAAAGTAAAGTTTGTCATTTATAATTCCTCCAATTGTTTTTCTAAAATTTTAATTTGTTTGTTTACTGCTTTTTGTCTTGCTTCGATTGCTTGTTGTTCAGTCTCATATCGACCTAAATATTTTTTTCTTCGACCAATAGTTATATATGCAGCCCATTTTTCCCTTGATTTATCATAGTGATAACCTTTACTGTTTATATAACTTGTAATTTTTGAATTAATAGTTCTTGTTTTTTCTTGCTTTTCATCTAAATTTAATCTTGTTTTTCTAACTGACATTCCGCTAATCTTTTTTTGCTTTTTACTTCCTTGATAACCGGTTAGTTGACCTCTTCTTAAATGAATTGATGAAGCTTCTTTTAATTCACCCGTCTCTATATTTCTAGTAATATATATTTTATTGCCGTTTCTATCTCTATTTCCTGTATCTCCAATAACCAGTAAATTACCAAATTTATTTCCATCTAAATCATATTTATTGTTACCCACTCCTTATCACCCCAACATTCCTAATCGTTTTGCTTGAACATAAGCCCAACCAGGTTTATATCCATTTTCTTTTGCTAATTGATATAATTCTTCAACTGATTCACATTCTTCAGCAGTTTTTAAATTCAATTGAATCACTTTGTCTTCAGTTACTTCTTCAAGTTCTGCATTTTCTATTAAGTCATATCCTTCTTGTTCTTCTTTAGGAAATTCACATCCACAGTAAGGACAAATCGTATAAGCAGATTCAACAACACCAAAACATTCTGGGCATTCTTTGATTGGTACTGAATTATCTTTTGATTTCTTTTTCTTACCACCTTCAAAATATTCTTGCCAATTATGTTCTGTGTTTGGCAAACCATGTCTATACCAATTTCCAACATGATCTATAATAATTGCTTGCTTATTAGGTTGGTACCTCATAGCACGCATGGTTTGTTGAATAAATAGTGTGAGAGATTCAGTTGGTCTAAGAAGTATCACACATTCACAATCAGGTACATCCACACCTTCACCGTACAATTCTGCGTTAACTAAAATATTCACTTTGCCTTCTCTGAACATTTCCATTGCTAACTCTCTTTGATGTTTAGGTGTTTTGCCGTCAACTTGTAATGCATCGTAGCCATTATCTTTAAACTTCTCTGCTACATTAATGCTTGATTCAACATTGTGTGTATAGATAATCGTTTTCTTACCATCTGCAAACTTTTTATAATTTGCAACAACATCGCCATAAATCGTTTTCTGCATTGCTTTTGTAATTGAATCGTTATTAAAATCACCTGTGCTATTGTGAGTTAATATATCTGAATCCATTAAATTCACCGAATAATATTTAAATGGTGCTAAACGTTCATTATCAATTAACCACTGAACAGATTTTCCGAGTATCAATTCATCAAAAACATCAGTGAATCCCTTGTTTGATAATCTATATGGAGTAGCAGTGAAACCATATACATATGCATTCGGAAAACTTTCGAATATATTAGTATAAGTTTTTGCTAATGAGTGATGCGCTTCATCTACTAATATGATTGCTGGTGTTGGTTCTTTGCCATTTTTAATTCTGTTTGCGACAGTTTGAACCATACCAACATGGCAAAGTTCCATATTTACATCATTAGCAATGAACGTACCTTTGATTTGAGATACTAACTCTCTCCTGTGTACGATGAACAACACGCGATTACCTTTTTCAGTAGCTCGTCTAGCAACTTCTGACATTGTTACGCTTTTTCCACTTCCTGCAGGACTTTGTACCATAATGTTTTTGTTACCTTTACTCATGCTGCTATATACACCATTCAATAATTCTTCTTGATAATCACGTAGTGGTATCATCCACATCACCTACAGTGAATAAATCTTCTTGCAAACAATGTTCTCTATTATCTAATTGGTTTTTAGCAAACACATTATTACTTGGTGTTAGGATAAAACCGCGTTTGCCACTTTTTTCATTGAATACAAGTCTTGCTACTACTTGGCATAATCCTGCAATATTATCTCTAATTGTTTTACGAATATCGGGTACACTTTGTGTAATTTGTTGCCCTGCTGGTGTATAAAACTCAAAGTTAGTTTCCCAAGCGATAAACACCAAACGTTTTTTTAATGATTGTAAGAATCGCATACTATCAATTGTGAAAAAGTCTACTCGTTGATAATGTGACATTTCGGGTACTCGGTCATTCTTACCATTACGTCCTAAGTTCGCTAACATTGATCTAAATAATTCTGATATATTATCAATTGCGATTGTGTCATAATTTTCTAAAGTTGATTTATTATCTGCAAGCCACTTCATCAACTCTCCCCACTCTTTCCATGCATCGTGAGTGTTGAAGTCAAGCACATCTATGTTTTCATTACCTTTTAAAGGTCGTTCTGATTTATCAACATTAATATATAATGTTTTGCCTGGTAAAAAGTTAATCGTGTGTGTCTTGCCTGTTCCAGGTTTTGCATATAATAAATATGTTGCATTATCTGTGTGTATGTCTTTTGCACTCGATATATTAAAACTCATTGTCTACCTCCTCATATTCAATTGTTTCAGTTACTGTTTTTTTGATTGCTATGTGGTAATCCATGTTGATACTTGCTTCTTCCATACCGTTAAATTCTCTTGCTCTATTCCTATTTGTTGAATAACTAACATCTGAATTATTATCAGTTGGTTTGTTAGTTATATAGATTGGCATATCTCTGTGACGGATAATGTAAGTTATTGTTTCACTCACCACTGCATCACCCGATTCATAATACGGTCTGCTTCATCTGTATTTTGTTCTATCCAGTTATATATAGCTTGCTCAAATATTTCTTGAGATAATTGAAAACCTAAATCTTCATCGTTAATTTCAGCTGAATCTACTAAATTTTCATGTTTGTCAGTAATTTCTACAAAGACACCAAATTGCGTTTTTGTACCTTTCACATGAAAGATAAAACCATCTACCTTAATAAAATTCCTTCTTATTTCTCCTATTTCGTAATACATCTTGTCTACCTCCTAGAATTGGTGGTATACTTATGTTGACTAATTACACAAATATACTTTTTGACTGTTAGCAATTGCCGTTGCTAGCGGTCTTTTTTTCTGCGTAATAGCTATTCCAAAATGCGTAACTACCAACGAAACTTAAAACACTAATTACTAAACTGTAATGAAAATCGAATGTGATAAGTGCAAACAACATTGTGAATAGTATTGCTGTTGTCCACGCTAAAATGTGTTTCATATTCTCACCTCCTTAATTAAATATTTCTGAAAAGTTTTCTTTTAAAAACTTCTGCATTGGTTCTCTATTAAAAGCCCATTTGCCACCATTTGGATAGTAAACAAAGTGTTTAAGTTGCTTAATGTATTTTGGATTGTCTAATACATTTTTCATCAACCATTGATATCCAAATCCAGTTTCATCTATCAAATCTTGCATCGACCACCAGATTGGTTTTTCTTTTTCTTGTAGTTCTTCGTATTCTTCTCGAGTAATTAACACGTACTCTTCTGGGATCGTTACTGTAAGTTGTGTCATCTTAGCCACTCCTTTCTGGTATAATTTATTTATCGCTACTGCGATAGTGGGTGGTGATATTTTCATGCCTAAAAAATCTGGTATATCAATTGATTTTGATGAAAAACAATTCGATAAAGATTTTCGGAAAGCTGTAGATAAAGAATTATCTAATTTTGATAAAAAGATGAATTGTCCCAACTGTGATAAGAAAGTGACTTTCAAATTTAAAAATCATAAAGCTAAATGTCCGAAGTGTCGTTTTGAACTTGTTCTAAATCAAAAGTAAGTTTAAATTGATTTAACTTATCAAAATCTTTTTTTAAAACTGCAATGTCTTTTTGAATTGTCCCTAGCAATTCATCTAGTTCATTGCGGTTTTTCATTTTGATGTTCATTTCAATTACATTCTTTTTCTTTCTTTTGAACATTCCGTTTCCTCCTTATGTCACTTGCTTTCGTTTCATTTTTGAGACGTTATGATTAAAAAAATATTCATCCATGCTAATATCTAACACTTCACAAATCGCACTTGCTTCATCGATAGTAAAATTACTCTTATTTCTATTGATTTTTTGACTGAATCTTGCAGGGTTCATGCCAATTAAATCAGCTACTTCTTTGTGACGAATATCTTCTTTTTCAAGTAACAATCTTAATTTCTTGTATCTCTGGTTACTCATTGTTCGACCTCCTTTCGTCTCATTTATGAGATTACACCATGAATAATACACGCTTATATTTTCGGTGTCAACAAATAAATTTCATTTTTGAGAAAAAAGTTTGTAAAAAGTGTTGCAAATTTGAGAACAAACTTATATAATAAGTTTGTAAAATACAAATCAAGGAGATACTTATATGACAACTTTCGCAGAAAATCTATTCAAACTTAGAAAATCACATGACCTATCACTAAAAGAATTGAGTGACAGACTTAACAATAAATATGAATTGAAATTTTCTAAAGCATCAATTGATAGATGGGAAAAAGGGATTACAAGCCCGTCAATGGATCACGCAAGTGCGTTAGCAGATTATTTTAATATATCCCTTGATGAGTTGAGTGGACGAAAAGATTTACATTTTGAAAAGCCACAAACGATGGCAGCGCACTTAAACGGAGAATTACACAATGAAGAAGATATTAAGTATATTATGGGGTTAATTGAAAGATTGAAACGCGAAGATAAAGGGGAATGATTTATGTCTCATTACGAAAATTTAATGATTGAGCATAGTTACTTACAAATTAAAGATTGTCATAAACTACCAAATGGTTATGAGGGTTTTTATTCAGATGGCTACGTACTTATAGACAAAACATTGCCTTATCATAAAAAAGTACAAGTACTTGCAGAAGAAGTCGCCCACCACAAATTAACTTGGGGAGACATTACTGACCAATCAAAGTTTAATAATAGAAAATTCGAAGGATATGCAAGACGTTATGCTATGGAACAAATTATTTCGTTGCAGGGAATCGTGGATGCATTCAAAAATGATTGCCACAATTTATATGAAATCGCCCTATTCTTCGAAGTGTCAAAAAGTTATGTGTTAGACGCTATCGAACATTACAAAATGAAATATGGCTTAGACGTTTACTATAAGGGATACGTAATAAAGTTTGAACCATTACAAGTGTTTGAACATCATAATTGGGATTAATACAACGTACATTAGGTGTTTGGGTACACTCGCATGCAAATGTAGGTTGTTTAATATAAATTAAAATTGTTATAAGGGAGAAATGTTGAATGAAAAAGGTATTATTTTTATTATTGGCAAGTTTTCTGGTGTTATCAGCATGTGGGAATAAAGAAGAAAGTAGGTTAGAGGACAAGAAAGAAACTAATGAGTCTGATAAAGAAAGTAAAAAAGATGATGATAAAAAAACAGATAAAGATAAAGAAAAATCAGATAATAAGTATAATGAAGAAGTAGCGACACAAGATGAAACTACTGAACAACCTGTACAATCACAAGAGCAAGTGAATACTCAAAAACAGCAACCTGTTCAGTCGCAAGAACAAGCACCTGTTGTTGAAGAACAACCAGTTCAACAAGAACCTACTGACCAAGAAAAAATGGAAGCTAATGCTAAAGCAGCTAAAGAACACGGCTATACTGGTATACCAAATGGTGATGCTGGGTTACTAGAACCAGCAGACGAATATTATTCTAACGACCAACTAGACCCAGAAACTGGTCTACCTATGGATGATGCTGTACCACATAAAACAAATGAATAATTCCACGGGCAGTCACCTCTGCCCTATATATTTTTATCAAAAAAACTCTTATCTCCCTTTTGTTTTGCCTGTTTTATTAATAAATATAGTATAAGGAAATGTGAATATGAGAAAAATTAGAAGTTTGAGAAAAAGCGTTAATTTATCCACTAAGCAATTAAGCAAAAGATTAAATAGTATTTACGGATGTAGTATAAGTAACAAACGACTTATTTTATTTGAATGCAATATAAGTAAACCAGATAAAGCAACGAGTGAAATTTTAGCAGAATTTTTTAATGTTTCAATAGAAGAAATTATGGAGAATGCAAAAGTTAATCAAAAAAACGCCTAATTAAGTTAGACGTTGAGAGGTGGTGATATTGTGAGTGAGGGGAATAAAAAGCAACAATATAATCCTAAAGACCCCGGCCATCGTGGTGGTGGAGGTCCAGGTCATGAAAAAAGAAGTAATGAACCTACAAGGAAAAATTATAATAATCGCACTACTGAATTTGAAGGACCTAGTGAATCTACTATGGAATCATTATTTGGCAATGACTATAAGAAAAAAAGTTAATCATTTATCACGTATATTTTGTAATAGTTATCTGTATTTTTTGGTTGATACAAACATTCTTTAATTACTTTTTCTTTATTTTTAATAACTGGTGTGGGTTCAATAATAAATATTGCATCAGTATCAATAGTAAGTTCATACTTTTCTAATATACCTTGTAATATCGGATTATTATTTTCATTACTGTATTTTTCAATATAAAATTTAGTATAGTTTTGTAAAATTGTATCAAGTGCGTTTTTAGATGCCAATGTATTTAAACCATTTAATTTCCTAGCATTATTCATCGACCGTCTAAAAAGTTGAATGAGCTTAGGGAAAACATATCTATTCGTTAACCAAATTATAGTAACTACTATTAACAAGCAAATTATGTTTTCTAAGATATAATTAAACTTTATATACTTTTTTAATTCAAAAACAGATAAAAAAATACCAATATTAACTAAAGAAAACATTATTAAAAACATCTTTTTAATCTCTGGATTTTCTGTATCAAAAATAGATAGATAATCTAAATAAATATATGTAAATAATCCTGCAACACCTGAACTACATAGTAATAATATTAGTTCCAAAATCTCACCTGCTTTTTATTTGATTATAACATAAACTTATCAAAATAAACATTTTTAATAACTTAAAACTATAAACAATGGGTAGCCCGCCTACCCTTATTATTTTTTATCTTTTTTAGGAGGAATGACAATGACAGTCAAGAAGCAAGGAAATAAA
>ERZ1023508.108-NODE-108-length-38271-cov-6.679741_pt1 | contig 38271 bp, 36 predicted proteins | sample MGYA00380548_ERZ1023508 | MGnify/ENA primary metagenome ERZ1023508 (study PRJEB33173, sample SAMEA4830311) | metagenome | study: EMG produced TPA metagenomics assembly of the PRJEB25223 data set...
AGTATTCGATCCTGCCGCAGCATCTTGCGCGCGAAGAGCTGGTTGGCGGCAACGCAATGGTGGAGATGGGTACCTTTCTCGCCATCCTTACCGGGACAATCGCGGCGGGCATCATGTTGGGCGGCGAGCATTATGCCGGGGTGGTCGCGTGTGCCGTGTTGCTGGTCGCGGTGCTTGCTTATCTTTCAAGTCGCTTGATCCCGGCTGCTCCTGCGGCCTATCCGGAGCTGAAGATCGACCGCAATCCGTTTCGACAGACCGGTTCGATCCTGGCGCTTGGTCTTCGGCAGCAGCACAAATCGGTGTCTCGGGCCCTCATCGGCAACGCCTGGTTCTGGTTCATGGGTGCGGTGTACCTGACGCAGATCCCGGCGTATGCCAAGGACTACCTGCACGGAGATGAGACAGTGGTGACGCTGATCCTCACCGTCTTTTCCATTGGCATCGCGTTGGGCTCGGTCCTTTGTGAAAGGCTGTCCGGACGGCGCGTCGAGATGGGGCTCGTGCCGTTGGGTGCGATTGGATTGACACTGTTTTGCGTGCTTATTTATTGGGCAACGCAAACGGTACCGTCACAAGAAGCACCTTACGGTTGGCTGGCATTATTGGGGGTTTGGCAGGCCTGGGTAAGCCTTGGTTGCGTACTGGGCCTGGGTATCTTCGGCGGTATCTACATCGTGCCCCTGTATGCGTTGATCCAGTCGCGGACGCCCGCGGAACAACGCTCTCGCGTGATCGCTGCCAATAACATCCTCAACGCATTATTCATGGTCGTATCGGCGGTAGTTGCCATTCTGGTACTGACGGTGATGCAGCGGCCCATACCGGAATTGTTCCTATTGGCTGGGCTTCTGAACGTTGCGGTGAACAGCTTTCTATTCCTGTCCGTCCCTGAATTCACACTGCGCTTCAAAGCATGGTTGAGCGGGCAATCCACCTGAGCAGCCGCCTCCGAATCGTCATCTAAAGCCTGTAAAAGTCCGTTGTAGAGCGGCGCTGTCATCGGTTGTTCATAATCGGAATAAGAAGTTCTATTGCCATAAAATTTTCATCTAATGGCAATTGGCCTGTCATCATGGCTGGCGAGTATTCCCCGGCAGCAGAGCAGTGGAAAAGGCCCTGCTTTTCAGGCATTTACGCACCGATGGGGAATATTCAATGAGCTTCAGGCATTTCGCAGGTTTCGCAGCCACCGCTCTGGCGTTGGCAGTGTCTGCTCAGGTTTCAGCGGGTACCGTTACTACTGACGGCGCTGACATCATCGTGAAAACCAAAGGCGGCCTCGAGGTCGGTACTGCCGACAAGGCTTTTGGTTTCAAGGTTGGCGGTCGTCTGCAGGCTGACTACAGCCGTTTCGACGGGATCTACACCAACAACGGCAACACGGCTGACGCTGCCTATTTCCGTCGCGCATTCCTCGAATTGTCGGGCTATGCCTTCACTGACTGGCGCTACAACATCAACTATGACTTCTCGCATAACGCGGGCAGTTCTGACGATGGTTACTTCGATGAAGCATCCATCTCTTATACCGGTATCAAGCCGCTGACCTTCAAGTTTGGCCGCTTCGACCCCGAGTTTGGCCTCGAAAAGGCTACCAGCTCCAAGTGGGTTACGGCCCCAGAGCGTAACGCTGCGTACGAACTCGTCGACTGGGCCAACGGCCACCAGAACGGCCTTGGCTTCGCGGTCCAGGCTACCCCGATCGATTCCGTATATGCATCGTTAGGCCTCCACTCCAAGGACGCCAACGATACTGACGGCGACAGCCAGAAGCAGGTCAACCTGCGCGCCGTATTCGCGCCGATGCACGAAGCAGGCAACGTACTGCACCTGGGCGCCAACTTCGCTCGTCGTGATGTGAGCGACTCGGCCATCGATACACGATTCCGCAGCCGTCTGGGCATGCGGGGCGTGGCAACTGGCGGCGGCAACGATGCGGGCACCAACGGCAACCGTGTTGTCTTCGGCGGCGCGAACAACCAGCCGGCTGGCAGCTTTGACGATGACACCGCGTGGGGTCTGGAAGCGGCGTGGGCCATGGGCCCGCTGTCCGTCCAGGGCGAATACCTGCGCCGCAAGCTGAAGGCTGATAACAGCCCCTTCCAGGACATTGAGTCCAGCGGTTATTACGGCCAGGTCGCCTACACCATTACCGGTGAGCCCCGTGCGTACAAGACCGGCCGCTTCGACTCCATCAAGCCAAGCAACAAACAGTTTGGTGCGTGGGAAGTGTTCTACCGCTACGACTATCTGAAGGTGGAAGACGACAACGCGCCGTTCGCCAACGTTGGCGACACCAAGGGCAAGGTTCACAACCTCGGCGTCAACTGGTACGCCAACGAAAACGTGAAAGTTACCGCCGCCTACATCAAGGCCAAGGTAGATAACCTGACCAACGCCAACGGTGATGATGACGGCGACGGCTTCGTACTGCGCGGCCAGTACCAGTTCTAACGCCTACCGCTCTAAGTGTGTGCTGCTCCTCTTTGCCCCTCTTATGAGGGGCTTTTTCATGAGTGCCGCTAATGCATGAAAGGCTGCAGCAGCGCGCCGCCCGTGCAATGATGGCCGGCATGCCGCTATCGGAGCTCCGGAATGCCTGTAATCGACTCCCTCGCGTCCATCGATGCGCACCAGTGGGACAGCCTGCTCCCAGATCCAAATCCTTTCCTGCTTCACGCCTTTCTCTCGTCTCTCGAGGATAGTGGAAGCGTGGGCGGGCGGACGGGTTGGGTGCCATTCCATCAAGCGGCCTACAGCCCCGAGGGGCAATTGCGGGCGGCATTCCCGGCCTATCTCAAGCACCATTCATACGGTGAATACGTCTTCGATCATGCCTGGGCCGATGCCTGCGATCGGGCGGGGATCGACTATTACCCCAAACTGCTGTGCGCCGTGCCGTTTTCGCCCGTTACCGGGCCCCGGCTGTTGGGCGAGCCAGGCGCAGTAGGCGCGCTGCTGGATGATATTGTTCATTCGCTGCCTGAACTTGGCCTCTCCGGTGTGCACGTCAATTTTACCGAGCCTGGGGCCGATAGCGTGATGGCCGAGCGATCCGACTGGCTCGAGCGCCTGGGCTGCCAGTTCCATTGGCACAACCGCGGCTACCGCGATTTCCAGGATTTTCTCGACGTGCTGGCGTCACGCAAGCGCAAGCAGATGCGCAAGGAGCGCGAGCAGGTTGCCGGGCAGGGCATCACGTTCGATTGGCGTGAAGGCCAATCACTGACGGAGGCCGACTGGGACTTCATCTATGCGTGTTATGCCACGACCTACCACGTCCGCGCGCAGCGGCCGTATCTGACACGAGAATTCTTCAGTCTCCTGGCCGAACGAATGCCCGAGCGGATCAAGGTCATCCTTGCCAAACAAGGGTCGCGCCCGGTTGCCATGGCATTTTTCCTGGCGGGCGACAACACGCTCTATGGGCGTTACTGGGGTTGCCTGGCCGAATACGACCGGCTTCACTTCGAGACCTGTTTCTATCAAGGTATGGAATACGCCATTGCCAATGACTTCGCCCATTTCGACGCGGGCGCGCAAGGTGAACACAAGCTGATTCGCGGCTTCGAACCTCAACTGACACGCTCTTGGCACTACTTGGCGCACCCGGGGCTGCGCGCAGCGGTCGCGGATTATCTCGAGCAGGAGCGGGCAGGTGTGCAGCGCTATGCGGAAGAGGCGGCGACAGCGTTGCCATACCGTCAGTCCTGATCGGTCGGTCGACTGCTGAACTCCGCATCCTGCCCCTCGCTCTCTATGCTGAAAGGGACGGGAGGCAACCATGGGGCGCGGCGCGGGCGAGACCGACCAACACGAACAACACGCTTTCAAAGGGCGCATCTACGAGACAGATCTGCCAGCGCGGCTCGACCGGCTTCCCTGGGGCCGTTTCCACACCTTGCTTGTCATGGCGCTGGGCATCACCTGGTTGCTCGACGGGCTCGAAGTCACCTTGGCCGGGTCCGTTGCCGGTGCGTTACGTGAGAGCCCTGTACTCCAATTGACGAATGCCGACATCGGCCTTGCGGGCGGTGCCTATATTGCGGGCGCCGTGTCCGGCGCGCTCTTCTTCGGTTGGCTGGCAGATCGATTGGGCCGGCGCCGGCTTTTCTTCATCACGCTCGCCGTATATGTCACCGCAACGCTCGCGACGGCATTCTCCTGGAATCTGTGGAGTTTTCTTCTGTTTCGCTTCCTCACCGGCGCAGGGATCGGCGGCGAGTACTCGGCGATCAACTCGACGATTCAGGAATTCACACCAGCGCGCTTTCGCGGTTGGGTTGATCTGGGCGTGAACGGGACCTTCTGGTTGGGTGCAGCACTGGGTGCAATGGGCGCGGTGGTGATGCTCGATCCGAACGTGATGTCCAGCGAGCTCGGTTGGCGGCTGTGCTTTGGTATCGGCGGTGCGCTCGGGATCGTGGTTGTGCTGATGCGGCTATGGATTCCCGAAAGCCCCCGCTGGCTGCTAATTCACAATCGTCCGGAAGAAGCCCAGCGAATCGTCGAAGATATCGAGCGACGGTTTCGCGCCAAGGGATATACGCTCGCCGAGGTCTCGGCTGAGCAGCGAATACGGCTGCGTGCGCGGCACCACACGCCACTCGCCGAGGTGTTCGATACGTTGGTGAATCGACACCGGCAGCGCTCGCTGGTAGGGCTGACCCTGCTGACCGCCCAGGCGTTCTTCTACAACGCCATCTTCTTCACCTACGCGCTGGTACTGGCCGATTTCTACGGAGTGCCTTCACATGAGGTGGGCTGGTACATCCTGCCATTCGCGCTCGGAAACTTCTGTGGGCCGTTGATCCTCGGGCGGCTGTTCGATGTGGTCGGGCGCCGGATCATGATCAGCAGCACCTACGCGTTGTCTGGGGTGTTGCTTCTGGGAAGTGGCTACCTGTTCTACATCGATGTACTGAGCGCGACAGGGCAAACAGTCTGCTGGATGGTGATCTTCTTCTTTGCATCGGCGGCGGCAAGTTCAGCCTACCTGACCGTCGCCGAGACGTTCCCGCTGGAGATCCGCGCACTGGCGATTGCCGTGTTCTACGCATTCGGCACAGGACTTGGCGGCATCATCGGTCCGTTGCTCTTCGGCCAGCTGATTGAAACGGCTGATCGAGGTAACGTCTACTTTGGCTACATCATCGGCGCCGCACTCATGCTGGTCGCGGGTGCGGTGCAGGCCAGATGGGGCGTGGCGTCCGAGCGAAAATCGCTCGAGTCGGTCGCGGCGCCCTTGTCGACGGTGCACCGCGACGGATCGCGCTGAAGTGGCGGTGATTGCTGCCAGAACGAGGTCCTTCAGCCTGGGCGGCAGGTGGCTATTGGGCCAGCGCCTCGATCAAGGCATATGTGGCTCTCACGCGTGCTTCATTTGGGTAATTCCTGTTCGCCAGGACAACGATGCCCAGCCCCTGACTTGGGATCATCGCAACATAACCGCCAAAGCCATTGGTTGAGCCCGTCTTGTTCAGAATCACGTCGTTCCCGACGTCGCGCGTGGAGATCCCCTCGATCGGCTGAGCAGTGAGGATGAAGTCAGGCGAATTGCCGGCGACCAGGACATTCACTGCCGTGGGCCAGGGGTATTGTTCCCAAATCATGGCTTGCGTGAACGGGCCGGTCTTGAACTGGCCTTGCTGGGTGCGCGCAACGGCCTTATTCAGCGCGTCGGGCGTCTTGCCGCGGCCCAGCTCGATGTCGAGGAAGGTGAGCATATCGCGCGCAGTGGACTTGACCCCGTAGGCTTCTGCGTCCAGAACGCCGGGCGATACGCGAATGGGTTTGTCCGTCTTGCGCTCATAACCCCATGCGTAGCGGGACATCACGTTTTCCGGAACATCGATCCAAGTGTCATGGAGCCCGAACGCAGTGAAGAGTACGTCCTGGGCTGCGTGCGTGTAGTCCATTCCCATCGCTTTAGCAGAGAGGTACCCAAGCAGGCCGACACTGATGTTTGAATAGCTGCGAGTGCCTGGCTGTGGCGGGGTCCATTCCTGCAGCCAATGAAGAACACCTGGCACATCCGTTATCTCATTGGGGACCTGAAGTGGCATTCCGCCCGTGTGGTGGGTTGCGAGATCAAGCAGGGTGAGGTCGCTGCCGATGGCGCAGTGGCCACTGCAAACATGCTTAGCGACCGGATCATCAAGGCGGATGCTGCCGCGCTGTTCCGCCAGTGCAGCGAGCGTGGCCGTAAACAGCTTGCTGATCGATCCAAGCTCGAACAGCGTGTCTGGCGTCACCGGGCTGTTATCGGTACGTGATGCCACACCGGTTGCATAAAACTCATGCTTGCCCTCGCGGGTAATGCCAATCACGAGACCCGGGATGTCATGACTTTTCATCAATGGCGCGAAGATGGGCGCCGCCTGGTTCTGCAGTTCGCCCGAGTGCGCTATCGAGGTGAAGACCAGCAGGGCCGAGGCAGCTGCTATTGATACCGATTTGCCTATCATCCGCGTCTGTCCTGTTTTGTATCGGGTAGCCACGCATTCACGCCTGGCTGCAAAGGGTTTGGATCCGTTGACGTTCAATCGCCTACGGGGGGCGACACGCACGGCCGGACCTGCTTACAGATGATCGAGGGGAAGCGGACCGCGGCTCTTGACCTCCCTGAGCACGACCGAGGAACGGATTTCGCTCACCCCTGGCAGCTTGAAGATGACCTTATGGAGAAAGTCGTCGTAGCTGGCGATGTCGGGGGTCACGACCTTCAGCATGTAATCCGCCTGGCCAGTCGTGCTGAAGCATTCGATGATCGCTGGGCACTCCCGCACGGCCGCTTCGAATTCGTCGACGACATTCTCCACATGGCGCGAGAGATTCACTTCCGCGAGCACGCAGTTACCAAGCCCAACGCGCGCGTGGTCCAGCACGGCCGTGTATCGCCGAATGGTGCCGTCCTGTTCCAGTGCCTTGAGGCGTTTCCAGGTTGGGGAGGTCGACAGGCCAATCTGGGTGGACAGGTCCTGCACCGAGAGCCTGCCGTCCTGCTGCAGCGCCGCCAGGATCTTGATTGCGTAGGGGTCGGGGAACGATTCGTTTTTCATTATTGTTTTCTCGAAAAGAATCACCTCGGATTCTACGTTCCAGCAGGAAATGAGAAAGCACTTTCTCGTGGTCGTTTCTTACTATCGGTTTCAGTGGCGGGTGCGTGCGTGCCGCAGCCGCATTACCGATAAGGATAAGAACAAATGACGGTCCTCCAGAGAAAGCCCAGGCACGCCGTGCCCGCGAACAACACCCTCGCAGCCTATGACTGGCGACGCGTGGCCTACCTCATGCTGGTATCCCGTGCCCTTGACGAGCTCGAGGAAAAGACGCTCGTGCCGGAGAAAAAGGTGCTGTATCAGTTTTCGGCACGCGGCCATGACCTGTCGCAGATCCTTCTGGGCTCTCGTTTGACTGACCCCCACGACGCCGCCTGCGGTTACTACCGTTCCCGACCCATGCTGCTTGCACTGGGCGTTGCGCTGGAAGACGCTCTGGGCTCCTCGATGGCCCGCGCGGGTGGTTACTCGGATGGGCGCGATATCGGTGTCGTTTTTAACTATCCAAACCCCGGCGGGCCCGCCGCGCTGCCAATGTGCGGGGGCGTGGGCGCGCAGTACACGCCCACGGCAGGCTGGGCGCAGGGCATCGAATACCGCGCCAACGTCATGAAGGACGAAAGCTATGGCCATGCCATCAGCGTTGTGCTGGGCGGGGATGGTTCGGTTGCCACGAATGGCTTCTGGGCGGCGCTGACGATCGCAACCACGCAAAAACTTCCCATGCTGTTTTTCATAGAAGATAACGGCTTTGGTATTTCCGTCCCGTCGACCTTCCAGACGCCGGGCGCCGATATTGCGAAGAATCTTGCGAGCTTCCAGAACCTCCATGTGCTGTCAGGCGACGGCTGCAAGCCTCAGGAAAGCGCTGCGCTCATCAATGAAGCCGTTGATCATGTACGTGCGCGAAAGGGCCCGTGCCTGCTGCGCCTCACGGTTCCTCGGCTGCAAGGGCACAGCTTTCAGGATACCCAGACCTACAAATCTGCCGCGACCGTAAAGCGCGAGTGGGCACGTGATCCCCTGCCACGGCTGCGCGAGTTTCTCGTCCCATCTCAGCTGTCCGCAAGCGATTGGGACGCCTTGGATACACAGGCGCGCGAGGCCGTTGACGCGGCACGCCTTGAGGCGGAGGCGCGGCCCATTAGCGATCCGATCCGGGTCACCCAGCATGTGTTCTTCGAAGGGGAGATGCAGCAGCGTGGCGGTCAGCTGCCTGAAGGCCATACGCCGCCGCAGGGGCGTGAGACGCCAGAGGGCGACGGCCAGCGTATCAATATGGTCGCCGCGATCCGCCGTACGCTCGACCATGAACTCAGCGTCAATCCGCGGGTAGTTCTTTTCGGTGAAGACATAGGGCCAAAGGGTGGGGTGCATGCCGTCACTCTCGGGCTGCAGGAAAAGCATGGCGAAGCGCGTGTCTTCGATACCAGCCTTTCCGAGGAAGGCATCATCGGCCGGGCTGTAGGGATGTCGCTTTGTGGGCTGATGCCCGTGCCGGAGATTCAGTTCCGCAAGTATGCAGACCCAGCCATGGAGCAGATCAACGACTGCGGCACCATGCGCTGGCGAACGAACAACCGTTTTGCTGCCCCCATGGTGGTCCGGATTCCGGGCGGTTTCTTCAAGTGCGGCGACCCCTGGCATAGCCAGACCAATGAGGTGCAGTTCGTCCATTCGCCAGGTTGGAAAGTGGCCGTGCCATCCAATGCCCAAGATGCGGTCGGCCTGTTGCGCGCTGCGCTGCGGGGCAATGATCCTGTCATTTTCTTCGAGCACCGCGCCATGCTCGATGCCGCGTCTGCGCGGCGGCCGTATCCCGGCGACGATTACGTGCTTCCATTCGGGAAGGCCCGGACAGTGGTATCCGGCGAGAAGCTTACGCTCGTGACATGGGGTGCCATGGTCGAGCGGTGTGAGCGCGCGGCGGAAGGCCGCTCGGTTGATGTGATCGACTTGCGCACGCTGATGCCGTGGGACCGAGACGCGGTGCTGGCTTCTGTTCGACGCACCCATCGCTGCCTGGTCGTGCACGAGGACCTCGGTACGGCGGGCTTCGGCGCCGAAATTGCTGCTGTAGTCACAGAGCACGCATTTCTGGACCTGGATGCGCCCGTGAGCCGGCTGACGATGCCAGACATCCCCAGCCCGCATCATCCGATTCTTATGGAGCACGCGTTGCCCTCGGTGGAGAGCATCCGCGACAAGATCGACTATTTGCTGGGGTTCTGACATGACCGACATGAGTATCTCAGCCGACCAGTTGGACATCATCGCGCCGGTCGAGCAGGACGGCACCCGGGCCACTGTCCGTACTTGGCTGAAAAAGGAAGGCGACGCGGTCCGCAAGGATGAGCCGGTGGTCGAGCTTGAAACCGACAAGGTCGTGGTCGAGGTGTGTGCCCCGGCAGACGGCAAACTTGAAGTTGTGGTCCAGGAAGGCATCGATGCCGCGCCGGGAACGGTCATCGGGCGGGTTCGCGCAGGCGCGAGCGCTCCGGCGAAACCTCGTCATGCGGCTGAGCCTGCGTCGGCAGCGGTAGATGCGCAGGCTAACAGCCAGGCTGAGCCCACGTTCGACCCCGAGCTACGACTGTCTCCGTCAGTTCGCCGACTGCTCGCCGAACACGACATGGATCCAGCAAGCCTCAAGGGTTGCGGTACGGGACGTGGAGGCCGTTTGACGCGGGACGACGTCGTGGCGGCCATTGTCGATCGCGAACAGGCGCATGCTGATCGGGGAAGTAGAGGGGAGGGGGGCGCTCATGGGGCCGCTGCCGAAGCGCCTTCGCACGCAGCCCTCGATGCTTTGAGCCAGCCTGCCGGAGGGGAGGCAGCAGCACTCAGCGCGACGCACATTCCGCATAGCGGCATGCGTCGAAAGATCGCCGAGCATATGCATCATTCGGTGGCGACAGCGCCTCATGTCACCGCGGTTTTCGAAGCGGACTTTGGCGCGATCATCGCGCACCGTAAGCGTCACAAGGACACGTTCGCGAAGGATGGCGTTAATTTGACCTTCACGGCGTACTTCGTCGCGGCTGCGGTCGAGGCTATGCGCGCGGTACCAGAGGTCAACAGCCGCTGGCATGATGACTACCTCGAGGTTTTCAAGACGGTGAATTTTGGCGTCGGGACGGCCCTGGGAGATAAGGGGCTCATCGTCCCGGTCATCCACAATGCTCAGGATCTATCGTTGCGTGGCATTGCGTCTCGGCTACAGGCGCTTACGGATGCGGCTCGCAACGGTTCGCTGAAGCCGGCCGATGTGCAGGGCGGGACATTCACGATGTCCAACTACGGCGTTTCCGGCGCGCTGTTCGCCTCGCCCATCATCATCAACCAGCCGCAGTCCGCAATTCTTGGTATTGGTGCATTGGAGAAGCGGGTGGTGGTAACAGAGATCGACGGCGTGGACACCTTCCAGGCCCGATCGCGCGCCTATGTATCCCTCACCATCGACCACCGTGTAATCGACGGTAGCCAGGCAAATGCGTGGTTGAGCCGGTTCGTGGAGGTGCTCGAGCAGTGGCCAGGGGAATGATCGTCGGTTGAATGGCGTGGCCCTTCGACCTTAAGACACGGACGTTTCTCAGATCCCGTAGGGTGGAATCCCGAAGGGCTTCCACCGATTACCTCGCGCGGATCTTCACCATACCCCGATAACCAAGCGGGCCGGCATTGCCCAAGTGAGCAGCCGATCGTACTTGAGAGTGATGTTGAGGCATCGTCCGATACGGCGGGTTACGCTCCGCTAACCCGCTCTACGGGCTGCTCTATTTCAATCCGCCAAAACGTCGATAGAACGCTTCGTTCGCTTCGGGTACCGGACCGTCAGCGGTTTCGAGGGTTTTGAGCAGGAGTGCTTCGGCGGGCGGGCAGAGTGCGCGATAGAGATTGCGGCACAGCAAGCGTGCGGAGCGGCCCTCCCAGTCGCTGGGTAGCAGCTCGTCGGGCAGCTGCGGGTCGCGAAGCAGCAACTTGCGGTACTCGTGAATGAGGAGCGTGCGCGCCAGAAACGCGTCCACCGGGTCGAGCGTGTCCTGCTCCCGGACGGCTTGCCATAGCGGTCGGAAGAGCTGGGTGAATTCTGCGTAATGCGCCGAGAGCGAATCGATCGCCCAGCTTTCCCGGACTTGCGCACGTAGGGCCTTGGAAGGCATGACGTCTTCGGTTCGTGTATCGAAAACGATGCTGTCCTCAAGGGCGCCCAATTCCTGAAGGGTGGCGGTCAGGTCGCGTCGGTCGCAGCTGGGGCAGGCGAGCACGTTTGGGGCCAGTTGGCCAAAACCTTGCCATTCCAGCTCCTCTTTCACCGCCTTGCGCAGCTCGGGAGCCAGCTGGGCAACAAGCACCATCCGCCATTGGCCATCCCAGGCAGGCATCACGCTGCTGTAAACGCGCTTGAACGCCTTTTCGAATCGACGCCGGCCGGCGTTTGTGAGGCGGTAATAGCTGCGGCGGCCTACCTTTTCAGCGGTCAGCCAGCCTTCCTGTGTAAGGCGGAAAATGGACGTGCGGATCAACCGCTCATTGATACCCATGGGTTCGAGCAAGCCAATCAGACTGCCGAGCCACACAGCACCGCCATGCGGTTCGATGGCGTCGCCATAGACAGTGATGATCAATGAGCTCGCTCGGATGGGCGTTTGCTGCTGGAAGCGTGTGATCAGCTGTTCGAGCGGGGCGAGTGTCGGCATGCGGGCAAGGGTGTCGAAAAGACACGACTATACCCTGTGATGTATAGGAAGTGTGAATGCACGTATTTGATACGCAATGCGTTCACGTGGAAGATTTGACCGTATCAATAGCGAAGCGCCATGAGTCTCTCGGGATTGCAGGAACGTGCCCAGCTCTTCCTGCAGATGAGGCCGACCACTGACACTCTGCCCAGCGTTTTCAAGCCTTTCGCCACGCGCGCCGCGGGAATCAGGCACTCGTCTATTGGTTAAGCTCTGCTGCCTTGGTTCGCGTGTCCATACCGGATCAGCGGCCCAGCGTTTCGTCCTTCGTCTTGTAATGCGCTTCCCGACGTGGCTGACGGTCCGGTTCGGGCTCGGCCAACGGAGCACACTCGACCATCTGTTGCAGACACCGCTGTGCCAGTGCCTGATATTCCGCCGTACCGGCGCGTTTCCAGGCCACCTCATCCTCGCTCAAGGTCCGTTTTACCGAGGCGGGGCTGCCCACCACCAGGGACTGCTCGGCGCATTCGAAGCCTGCCTTGACGAACGCTGTGGCCGCCACGAAGGAGCGGGCACCGATACGGGCCCGGTCCATGACGACCGCGTTCATGCCTACCAATACGTCCTCTCCTATGACGCAGCCGTGCAGCACGGCGCCATGGCCAATATGGCCATTGCGGCCGACCACCGTGTCGCTGCCTGGGAAGCCATGCATGACACAGGTGTCCTGTACGTTTGCGCCTTCCTCCATAACGAGCCGTCCGAAGTCGCCCCGAAGGCTGGCCAACGGGCCAACGTAACAGCCCGGGCCCACGATAACGTCACCGATCAGCACGGCGGTGGGATGGATGTACGCAGTGGGATGCACCACAGGCGTGTAGTCATCGAAGCGATAGCACGGCATTGCGAGGTTCCCCTGGAAGGACAGGCGAATGTGCCTTTTCAAAAAGATACAGAAATACAAATACGTATTGAATAAATGTATCGCGTTGAGACTATACTTCAGCCACGCAAGCCTGCCCAGCCAATGTGATGCTGCAGGCATCAATAACAACAGCGGCACTCGATGCCGTGCGTGCGGAGGAATCGTGTCATGCCCAGGACGCTCCTCGTCCAACCTCCCGAATCGGGTGTGCAGCTTGTCACGCTGAACCGTCCCGAAGCCTTGAATGCGCTCAATACCGAGCTGTTGGGCGAGCTTGCCGCCCTGCTCACTGCGGCTGAGGTGGATGCCAATGTCCGCGTGATCGTGTTGACCGGTACCCGCAAAGCGTTCGCGGCAGGGGCGGACATCAATGAAATGGCGCAGCGCGACGTCGTCGGCATGCTGGAAGACCCGCGTCAGGGCCATTGGCAACGTATCGCAGCCTTCCGCAAACCCATCGTGGCGGCCATCAATGGTTTTGCGCTCGGCGGTGGGTGCGAGTTGGCGATGAGCGCAGACATCCTCATCGCCGGTGAGGACGCGCGCTTCGGGCAGCCGGAAATCAATCTCGGGATCATGCCGGGCGCTGGCGGTACGCAGCGATTGCTGCGTGCGGTCGGCAAATCAGCCGCCATGCAAATGGTGCTGACAGGTGATGCAATCACGGCGCGGCGCGCGTTGGAACTGGGCCTCGTCAGCGAAGTGACCCAGCCTGAATTCACCGTCGAGCGTGCCATGCAGGTGGCGATGCGAATCGCCGAGAAAGCACCGCTCGCCGTCCGGCTTGCCAAGGAGGCGCTGCTCAAGGCCTTCGATACCGATCTTGCCAGCGGCCTCCGCTTCGAACGTCATGCATTCACCGTCCTGGCGGGGACGGCTGACCGGGATGAAGGTATCCGCGCGTTTCAGGAAAAACGCAAAGCCCAATTTCACGGGCGCTAAGCCCTGTCCATTCGAAGGAAACCGACATGACATTCGAGACCATTGAGTTCTCCATCGACGCGGGCGTAGCGACGCTGACACTCAGCCGGCCTGAAGCGCTCAACAGCTTCAATCGGCAAATGCACGAGGACGTCCGTGATGCGCTAAAGCAGGTCCGCCAGACCGCTGAGGTAAGGGCGTTAGTGATCACCGGGGCGGGGCGGGGATTCTGCGCGGGGCAGGATCTTGGCGATCGCAAGGTAGCGCCCGGCGACGCGGCACCGGACCTGGGGGAATCGCTCGAGCGTTACTACAACCCTATGATTCGCGCGTTACGCGATTTGCCCATGCCGGTGATCTGTGCAGTAAACGGGGTGGCCGCGGGTGCGGGCGCGAACATTGCGTTCGCCTGTGATCTCGTCCTGGCGGCACGCTCGGCGAGCTTCATTCAGGCGTTCTGCAAACTCGGCCTGGTGCCTGATTCGGGCGGCACCTTCACATTGCCTCGTCTGATCGGGATGGCCAGAGCGAAGGCGCTGATGATGCTTGGCGAGCGCATATCAGCGGAACAGGCAGAGGCCTGGGGCATGATCTATCGCGTCGTGGATGATGCTGAACTGCAGGATGAGGCGCTCAAGCTGGCGCGCCACTTCGCTTCACAACCGACCTACGGGCTTGGCCTGATCAAGCGCGCGCTCAACGCGAGCCTGTCCAATTCATTTGACGAGCAGCTCGATCTCGAGCGCGACCTTCAGCGACTGGGTGGCCGTAGCGAAGACTACCGAGAAGGCGTCGCGGCGTTCATGGAAAAGCGCCAGCCACAGTTCAAGGGGCGTTGAGATGGGCGCTTCACTGAAATCCGACGTGACCGTTGCAGTGGTGGGTGCTGGTGCGATGGGCGCCGGAATCGCTCAAGTGGCGCTGCAGGCTGGCCATCCTGTCCGCCTCTACGATGCCCGAGAGGGCGCCGCCGAAACGGCTATCCAGGGTATCCACCGGCAGCTGGGCCGTCTCGTCGAGAAAGGGCGCCTGAGCGAGAACGCACAGGCGGAGTGCCATGGTCGGTTGAGTGCCGTTGATTCAGTGGCTGATCTGGCGGATGCCGGTTTGGTCATCGAGGCCATTGTCGAAAGTCTCGAGGCCAAGCGCGCCCTGTTTGCGGAACTCGAATCGCACTGCGCCCCGAGCTGCATATTGGCAAGTAACACGTCGTCTCTCTCCATCACCGCGATTGGCGCTGGACTGCGCCACCCGGAGCGACTGGCGGGCCTGCATTTCTTCAATCCGGCCCCGCTGATGGCTCTGGTCGAAATCGTATCCGGGCTTGCCACGGATACGGACGTTGCAGATTGCCTGTATGAAACCGCCGCAGCATGGGGCAAGACGCCCGTACGCACGCGCTCGACCCCCGGTTTTATCGTCAACCGCGTAGCCCGGCCCTTTTACGCGGAAAGCTTGCGCCTGCTTCAGGAAGGAGCAGCCGATTGCGCAAGTCTGGATGCCTTGATGCGCGAAGCGGGTGGCTTCCGGATGGGAGCATTCGAGCTGACTGACCTCATCGGGCATGACGTCAATTACGCAGTGACCTGTTCGGTATTCGATGCCTATTACAGCGATCCCCGTTTCCAGCCATCCCTGATCCAAAAGGAGCTGGTGGATGCCGGATTCCTCGGGCGTAAGAGCGGGCGTGGCTTCTATAACTACGCCGAGGGCGCCGAGCGGCCGCTGCCTGTCGAGGTGACGGCTGAAGCCGCCGACCTTGTCTGCGTCGTGGAAGGGGACCTCGGCTGTGCGCAATCGCTCGTCGGACGACTTCATGAGGCGGGCGTCACCGTCGTCGAACGGGGGGGCTCCGGCCTGCTGCGCGTCGGGGATGCGGTCGTCGCGCTTAGCGATGGCCGTATGGCCTGCCAGCGCGAGCGAGAGGACGGACTGCGCAATCTGGTCCTGATGGATCTTGCCCACGACTACAGCTCGGCCAGCCGTATTGGACTCTCGTGGTCAGCAAGTGCCACGCGCGCAGCGAAGGATGCTGCCGTTTCATTGTTCCAGCGGGCCGGGATGGCGGTGACGCCGCTGGCCGACCTACCGGGCCTGCTCGTCATGCGTACGGTAGCAATGCTGGCCAACGAAGCGGCCGACGCGGTGTTGCATGGCGTCGGCGCTCCGACAGACATCGATCTGGCCATGCGCGCAGGCGTGAACTACCCCGAGGGACCTCTGGCCTGGGCCGAGTCCATCGGTCTGAATCAGGTACTCCAGACACTGCGAAATCTTCAGGCGACTTATGGCGAAACCCGTTATCGGCCAAGTGTCTGGCTCACACGCTGCGCCGAAGGAGGCCATGCTCATGATTGACACTTCACTGGCCGCACGTTGCGCTGAGGCCATGTATGCCCGCGATCGCGCCTCCCAGGGACTGGGCATCGAAGTGGTACGGGTCGATGCAGGTGAGGCGGTACTCACCATGCGCGTTCGCGATGACATGATCCAGGGGCACGGCTCCTGCCATGGTGGTTTTATCTTTGCGCTGGCTGACTCGGCGTTTGCCTTTGCCTGCAATACCTACGACAAGGCCACTGTCGCGCAGGGTTGCAGCATCGAATTCATTGCGCCGGGGCGGGTAGGGGATTTGCTCACTGCCACTTGCGTGGAACAAAGCCGCAGCAACCGTACCGGGACCTATGACACCCGTATCGAGAACCAGGATGGCCATCTGGTCGCGCTGTTCAGAGGTAAGTCATACCAATTGCGGGGATCGGTGATCGCCCAGGAGAGTGGTCGTGAGTGAGTACAGTGATAACGATGCGCTGATCATCGATGCGGTCCGTACCCCGATTGGACGCTATGCCGGTGCGCTGAGTGCGGTGAGAGCGGACGATCTGGGTGCGATCCCCATGAAGGCACTCCAGACACGCCAGCCCACACTCGATTGGAGCGCGATCGATGATGTCGTGTACGGGTGCGCGAACCAGGCGGGTGAAGACAACCGTAACGTCGCCCGGATGTCAGCACTGTTGGCCGGGCTGCCGGTCACGGTGCCGGGTGTAACGCTGAACCGGCTATGTGGTTCGGGAATGGACGCGGTAGGGCAGGCAGCCCGGGCCCTGCGCTGCGGCGAAGCCGGGCTGATAGTCGCAGGTGGCGTGGAATCCATGTCACGCGCACCGTTCGTGATGGGCAAGGCCGATCAGGCGTTTTCCCGGCAGGCCGATATCTTCGACACCACCATTGGTTGGCGCTTCGTGAATGCGCAGATGAAGGCCCGGTTCGGGATCGACTCGATGCCCGAGACGGCGGAAAACGTGGCCGAGCAGTTCGAGATCTCCCGCGCGGATCAGGACGCCTTCGCCCTGCGCAGTCAGCACAAGGCGGGCGACGCCATCGCGCGCGGGCGTTTCGCCAGAGAGATCATTGCGGTCGAAATCCCACGGCGGAAGGCCGAGCCGATCCGTGTGGAGCAGGATGAACACCCCAGGCCAGAAACGACGCTCGAACAGCTGAGCCGCCTCGGTACGCCGTTTCGTGATGGAGGCAGCGTCACGGCAGGCAATGCCTCGGGGGTGAATGACGGGGCATGCGCAGTGTTGATGGCCAGCGGCCGTGCGGCTCGAGCACATGGGCTCAAACCGCGTGGGCGTGTCGTTGCAATGGCTACCGCCGGAGTCGAGCCGCGCATCATGGGCATCGGCCCGGTTCCGGCTACACGCAAGGCCCTGGCGCTTGCCGGGCTGTCGCTTGCCGATATGGACGTCATCGAATTGAACGAGGCATTCGCGGCCCAAGGGCTCGCGGTTCTGCGGGAGCTGGGGCTTGCTGATGATGACCCGCGCGTGAACCCGAATGGTGGTGCCATTGCACTTGGCCATCCGCTGGGCATGAGCGGTGCGCGTCTGGTGACCACTGCACTTTATGAGCTTGAAGAGCGTCAGGCCCGTTATGCGCTATGCACGATGTGTATCGGGGTCGGCCAGGGGATCGCCATGATCATCGAGCGCATCTGAGCGTTCGGCTAGCGTTTGCGAACCCGGCGGAGCCCTCGCGTGCATACCGCCGGATCCACGACCAACAACAATAATCGAGTGAAGCCATGAATATGCAGATGACAGACGCCGCCCTGCTTGATCCCATGGAAACCGCCAGCGTCGATGAGCTTCGCGACCACCAGCTCAAGCGACTGCGTTGGACGCTGGACCACGCCTACCAGAACGTACCGATGTATCGTCAGCGCTTCGACGAGATGGGCGCACATCCGTCTGACCTCAAGTCGCTCGCGGATCTGGCAACGTTTCCGTTTACGCTCAAGACGGACCTTCGTGACAACTACCCTTACGGGCTTTTCGCGGTGCCGATGCATGACATCGTTCGCCTGCATGCATCCAGCGGGACCACCGGTAAGCCAACGGTGGTCGGCTATACCCAAAACGATATCGATACCTGGGCCGGCCTCGTGGCGCGAAGTATCCGGGCGGCTGGCGGAAGAAAGGGCGACAAGGTGCAGGTCTCCTATGGCTATGGCCTGTTCACGGGTGGGCTCGGCGCGCACTACGGGGCGGAGCGGCTCGGCTGTACCGTCATCCCCATGTCCGGCGGGCAGACCCAGAAACAGGTTCAGCTGATCCGGGACTTCAAGCCCGACATCATCATGGTGACGCCGTCCTACATGCTCAACATCGCAGATGAACTCGAGCGTCAGGGGGTGACGCCTGATGAGCTGTCACTGAGGCTGGGTATCTTCGGAGCCGAGCCGTGGACGGACGAGCTCCGGCGTTCAATTGAAACGCGTTTGGGGATCACTGCCTTGGATATCTATGGTCTTTCCGAAATCATGGGCCCCGGCGTTGCCATGGAGTGCGCTGAAACCAAGGATGGACCGACACTTTGGGAGGACCATTTCTATCCGGAAATCATTGATCCGGTGTCGGGCGAGGTCCTGCCCGATGGCCAGCTGGGCGAATTGGTCTTCACGACACTGTCCAAGGAGGCGCTACCGATGATCCGGTATCGCACGCGGGATCTGACGCGGCTGATGCCGGGCACCGCGCGGCCTATGCGCCGTATTGACAAGATCACGGGTCGCAGCGACGACATGCTCATCATTCGAGGGGTGAACGTCTTCCCGACCCAAGTCGAAGAACAGGTACTCAAGGTCAGCCAGCTGTGCGAGCACTATGAGATCCATCTGTCTCGCAACGGCAATCTGGACAGTGTGGAAGTTCATGTCGAGCTGCGAGGCGAACATCAGCAATTGAGTGATGCCGAGCAGAAACGGCTATGCGAAGAGCTGTGCCATCACATCAAGACGCATATAGGTATCAGTTGCCATGTTGTACTGAGGCCCAGCTTCTCCATGAAGCGATCCGAAGGCAAGGCGTGCCACGTCTACGACCTGCGCAAGGCGGGTTGACCAGCGCTTTCGCGCGCGTTCGGGGGTACTGCAAGTCGACCGAGGCTGGGCTATGAGCCCGGCTTTCGGTCGTATCCCTGACGGCTGCGTCCGGATGTGCAGGGCGCTTTCGAAATCAGCGATTGGCCATTGCTGGCACGGCTACCGTTACAAAAGCGCGTACCTATCGCATGTGTGTGTAATGCGCTAGGCGGCTTTCCACGTCTTGGCGAAAACGCGGCAGGGGCCCAGACATTACTAGAAAACGTGGCTTCAGTGCACCAGCCGCGTATTCAGTAACACGCCGCAAGCTTTTGCAAAGCGATACCAAAAAAATAGGTTTGCGTTACAAAGCCGTATCATTTAAAAAGGATTTCATTGGCATCACTGCCTCGAACCGAACGGTGGACTTCGTTATGTATGCGCAAATGGTCGAGACCGGCGTGAAGGGCGTTAAGACGCTGGACGAGATGGGCCCAGAGGAACGGGCGTTTCAAGAGAAGATCGATGCGGAAATCAAGATAGAGCCCAAGAACTGGATGCCCGACGCCTACAGGCAGACGCTGATTCGCCAGATTTCCCAGCACGCCCACTCCGAAATCGTCGGAATGCTTCCTGAAGGCAATTGGGTGACCCGGGCGCCGACGCTCAAGCGCAAGCTCCAGCTGATGGCCAAGATTCAGGATGAGGCAGGCCACGGCCTGTATCTCTACAGCGCGATGGAAACCCTCGGTGCGGATCGCGACGAAGAGATTGCGAAGCTGCATTCGGGTCGTGCCAAGTATTCGAGCATTTTCAACTATCCAACGCTGAGCTGGGCGGACATGGGCGCCGTGGGTTGGCTCGTTGACGGCGCCGCGATCGTGAATCAGGTAGTGCTGCAGCGGACCTCGTACGGTCCTTACTCGCGCGCGATGATCCGCATTTGCAAGGAAGAGAGCTTCCACCAGCGCCAGGGTTACGAGCTGCTGCTCACCATGATGCGCCATGGCACCCAGGCACAGAAGGACATGGTTCAGGACGCGATCAACCGCTTGTGGTGGCCGTCTCTGATGATGTTCGGCCCGAGCGATGCTCACTCGCCGAACAGCGCCCAGTCGATGGCCTGGAAGATCAAGCGGCAGAGCAATGACGAACTGCGGCAGCGCTTCATCGATCAGACGGTCCCGCAGTTGGAAATCCTTGGCTGCACCGCGCCTGACCCGGACCTTAAATGGAACGAGGCACGCGGCCATTACGATTTCGGCGAGATCCAGTGGGACGAATTCTACGAGGTGCTCAAGGGCAACGGCCCGTGTAACACCGAGCGCGTCGCGGCACGTCGCAATGCTTACGCGGATGGCGCCTGGGTGCGTGAGGCCGCGGTGGCCCATGCCCGTAAAAAACAACAAAAACGCGACGCAGCCTGATCGCAATCGAGGGAGATATCCGCCATGTCCGACTGGACGCTGTTCGAAGTCTTCGTACGCAGCAAGCACGGCCTCAACCACAAGCACGTCGGTAGCGTCCATGCTGCCGATGCTGCCATGGCCATCGAAAATGCGCGTGAGCTCTATACCCGACGCAGCGAAGGGGTCAGCCTCTGGGTGGTGCCGTCTGCCATGATCACGGCGTCGTCTCCTGACGAAAAGGAGCCACTGTTCGACCCGGCCGACGACAAGATCTATCGGCACGCGAGCTTTTACGAGCTGCCCCCTGAAGTCGGGCACATGTGAGGCGCGCCATGACTGTCGAACGCGATGATCTGATCGAATACCTCCTGCGCATGGGTGATACCGCGCTCATCCAGGGCCAGCGGTTGTGCGAGTGGTGTGGCCAGGCGCCCGTGCTCGAAGAGGAGCTGGGGCTGATGAACGTGGGCCTCGACCTTGTCGGGCAGGCCCGCCATTGGCTCGACTACGCTGCCGACCTGATCGATGACGGCCGTGATGCGGATGCGCTCGCGTTCCGCCGGGACGAGCGTGAGTTTCGTAACCTGCTGCTCGTCGAACAGCCCAATGGGGACTTCGCGGTCACGATGACGAAGCAATTCCTGTATGACGCCTGGTACTACGAAGTGCTACAGGGCCTGGCCACATCGACCGACACGCGTATCGCTGGCATCGCCGCAAAGAGTCTGAAGGAAGTGACGTACCACCTTCGCCGCTCGGGTGAGTGGATCGAGCGCCTCGGCGACGGGACGGACGAGAGCCACGCGCGCATGGAGGCCGCAGTCCCAGCGGTGTGGCGCTTCACGGTTGAAATGACGCACGCGGATGACGTCGACGCGCGCCTGTTCGCAAGCGGCGTGGCGCCAGACCCTCACGCCATTGCGAACGGCTGGCGCGCGACGATTGAAGCGACGTTCGAGCGGGCCACATTGATTGCACCGGCGCCTGCAAAACCGTTCTATCTGAGTGCGCGCAAGGGTTTGCACACCGAACATCTCGGCCGTCTGCTGGCAGAAATGCAGTACCTGCAACGGGCCTATCCTGATGCAACCTGGTGACGTGATTGCCAGCGACCGCGGCGCACGGTCGGGCGGTGTTGGCGACATCGAGCGCGCGTGGCAGATCCTGCGGGACGTAATGGACCCTGAGGTGCCCGTTGTCAGCGTCGTGGACCTGGGCATCGTGCGGGAGGTGGAATGGGCGGCGGGTCACCTTCATCTGGTCGTTACGCCGACCTATTCGGGCTGTCCGGCCACCGAGGTCATCGAACAGGATATTACGCACGCCCTCGAACGCGCCGGCTTCGATAACCCGTCGCTCGAACGTCGTCTTACCCCGGCCTGGACCACTGACTGGATCAGTGAGCATGGGCGTGAGCGCCTGCGCGCCTACGGTATTGCGCCACCGGTGGGCAGTGCGAGCAAACGCAGCCTGCTCGGCGAACAGCCTGTCATCAGCTGCCCTCACTGCGGCAGTGAGCGTACCGAGCGACTGAGCGAATTCGGCTCGACGGCTTGTAAAGCGCTGTATCGGTGCCAGGAGTGCCTGGAGCCATTCGATTACTTCAAGTGCATCTGAACATGTGGCGCGGAGAACAATAATGAGCCAGTTCCACAGCCTCACCATCAAGGACGTCCGCCCCGAGACGCGCGATGCGGTGTCCATCGCGTTCGACGTTCCTGCCGAACTCGAACCCGGTTTTCAGTTCGTCCAGGGTCAGCATCTGGTCGTACGGGCGCACATTGGCGATGAGGAAATTCGTCGTTCCTATTCCATCTGTTCGGGCGCACTCGACGGCGAGCTGCGCATTGCCGTAAAGCGCGTTGAGGGCGGTCTGTTCTCGGCTTACGCAAACGACCAGCTCAAGGTGGGTGGTCAACTGGAGGTCATGCCGCCAGCCGGTCACTTCCATGTCGAACTCGATCCGGCGCGCCATGGCCATTACCTGGCGGTCGCCGCAGGAAGCGGAATTACGCCCATCCTGTCCATCGTCAAGACGACGCTCGAAGTCGAGCCAAATAGCCGCGTGACGCTGCTTTACGGAAACCGATCGACCGGATCCACGATGTTCAGGGAAGCGCTGGAAGACCTGAAGAATCGCTACCTTACTCGCCTCAACCTGATTTTTGTGTTTAGCCGCGAGCAACAGGATGTCGACCTCTACAACGGGCGTATTGACGCCGATAAATGTGGAATTCTGTTTTCACGCTGGGTGGACGTGAAAGGGCTGGATGCTGCGTTCATCTGCGGCCCGCACGCGATGACCGAAGCCGTCCGCGATAGCCTGAAGGCGCACGGAATGCCAGCCGAGCAAATTCATTTCGAACTCTTTGGCGCCGCTGTCGACACGACACGCCGAGAGGCACGGCAGGCGGCCGCTGCGGTATCGAAGGCCAGCAGCCATATCACCGTCATTCACGACGGCCGCGCCCTCGAGTTCGATCTGCCCCGCAACACGCAGAGCATCCTCGACGCGGGTAATGCTCAGGGCGCAGAGCTGCCGTATTCCTGCAAGGCGGGCGTCTGCTCGACCTGCATGTGCAAGGTCGTCGAAGGGGAAGTGGAAATGGATGCCAACTTCGCTCTCGAAGACTACGAAGTTGCGGCTGGGTACGTGCTGTCCTGCCAGTGCTTCCCGCTCACCGACAAGGTCGTGCTGGACTTCGATCAGCGCTGATTCAATCCAGCTGAGCGCCCGTGTATGGCGCTTCAGCAACATGACTGTATTGCTGTATCCGTTCGGTGCTGTCTGCCCTACGGCGTCCCAACACTGTCTCGACAATCACAAAAAGAGAGCAGCCATGAGCCCGCAAGACGTCGAACACCTTCAGCGACACCCTGACTTCATCCGCCTCGTGCAACGCAAGAAGCGCCTTACCTGGTCACTGACCCTGGGCATGTTGGCGATCTACTATGGCTTCGTGATGGTGATGGCCTTCGCGCCGCACATCATGGCGATGCCCATCAATGGAGGCGTGACCAACGTCGGAATCGTACTGACGGTTGCGGTCATCCTGTTGTCGTTTGCCTGCACGGCGTTCTACGTCTATCAGGCGAACAAGGTGCTCGATCCGATGGCCGAAAGACTCCTTCGGGAGGCACGTCCATGACCGCCTTGCCAATAAGTCTTGCTGTCGGCGGGTTGTTGCTCAGCACCCCGGCGCTGGCAGCCGATGGCGGTGGCCGTCCACTGAACTGGCATGCCATCGGTATGTTTTTCGTCTTCGTGGTATTCACGCTGGGCATCACGCGTTGGGCGGCCTTGCGGACTCGCTCGGCCAGCGATTTCTACACCGCCGGTGGCGGCATTACCGGTTTCCAGAACGGACTGGCAATCGCGGGCGACATGATCAGCGCTGCGTCCTTCCTGGGCATTTCGGCGATGATCTTCATGGCCGGGTTCGATGGATTGCTGTATTCGCTCGGCATCGTTGCGGCATGGCCGATCATTCTGTTCCTGATAGCAGAACGCCTGCGAAACCTGGGCAAATACACCTTTGCTGACGTGGTGTCGTATCGTCTCGAGCAGATGCCGATCCGAATAACTGCCGCGTTCGGTACCCTCATCGTCGCACTGATGTACCTCATGGCGCAGATGGTAGGGGCGGGCAAGCTGATCGAACTGCTGTTCGGTATCACCTACTTCCAGGCGGTGCTGATCGTGGGCGTACTGATGATCTGCTACGTGACCTTCGGCGGTATGTTGGCAACGACCTGGGTTCAGATCATCAAGGCCGTGATGCTGCTTTCCGGCGCAAGCTTCATGGCGTTCATGGTCCTGCGTCACTTCAACTTCAGTGCTGAAGCGATGTTCGCCGGCGCCGCGGAAGTCCATGCCAAGGGCGTGGCCGTGATGGCGCCAGGCGGGATGCTGACCAGCCCGATCGACACGCTTTCACTGGCAGTGGGCATGATGTTCGGTACGGCAGGCCTACCGCACATCCTGATGCGCTTCTTCACCGTCAAGGACGCCCGCGAGGCGCGCAAGAGCGTGTTGTACGCGACCGGGTTCATTGGCTACTTCTATCTGCTGCTGATTGCGATCGGCTTCGGGTCAATCGTGATGGTTGGCACCAATCCGGAATTCCGCACTGCGGCAGGCGCAATCATCGGCGGTGGCAACATGGTCGCGGTCCACTTGTCTCAGGCCGTTGGCGGTAGCCTGTTCCTGGGCTTCATCTCCGCCGTCGCGTTCGCAACGATTCTGGCTGTAGTCGCCGGTCTTGCGCTCTCCGGCGCCTCGGCTGTCGCGCATGACCTCTACGCCTGCGTTATCCGCAAGGGGCAGGCCAGCCAGCAGGAAGAAATGCGCATGTCACGGATCGCAACGCTGGTGATCGGCGTGCTGGCGGTGATTCTTGGCCTGCTGTTCGAGTCCCAGAATATTGCGTTCCTGTCAGGCCTTGTCCTGGCAATCGCCGCCTCAGTGAATTTCCCGGTGCTGTTCCTGGCAATGTTCTGGAAGGGCCTGACCACACGCGGTGCCGTAATGGGCAGCGTCACCGGGCTGCTTTCGGCGGTCATTCTGCTGGTACTTAGCCCGGTCGTCTGGGTGACGGTACTCGGGAACGATCAAGCGCTGTTCCCGTATTCCAACCCGGCTTTGTTCTCCATGACGCTGGCATTCCTCAGCGCCTATGTGTTCTCGGTGACGGACCGCTCCGCACGGGCGAATCTCGAGCGGGGACGATATCTGGCCCAATTCATTCGCTCCATGACCGGTATCGGCGCCTCCACCGCCAGCCGTCACTGATCCAACACAAGGAAAACAACAATAATGAACAGGATCCTTACCACCGCGCCGCTTGCTGCGGCGCTCGGGCTCTCCGGCCTTCCGGTAGCACTGGCGGATTTCGTCGAGGACAGCCATGCGACGATCGAGCTACGCAACTTCTATATGAACCGCGATTTTCGGCAGGGGGGTGCGCCTCAGTCCAAGGCGGAAGAATGGGGGCAGGGCTTCACGGCTCGGTTCACGTCGGGCTTTACCGAAGGGACGATCGGTGTCGGTGTCGACGCGATAGGGCAGGTCGGCTTGAAATTGGACTCCAGCGCCGATCGCCGCGGCACGGGCTTGCTGCCCTTCGATCCCGCAACGGGTGAGCCGGGTGATGATTACAGCGAGCTTGGCCTGACCGCCAAGCTTCGCGCATCCAAGAGTGTCTTGCGGCTGGGCACGTTGCAGCCCGTTCTGCCGGTCGTGACTTACAACGATACGCGCCTTCTTTCCTCTACCTTCCAGGGCGGGATGGTCACTTCTCAGGAAATCGACGGCCTGACGCTAAACGGCGGCAGGCTTACGCGCGTCAATCTCCGAGACTCTTCGGGCCGCGACGAGCTTGGGTACGGGGCCGCTACCAGTGATGCCTTCAATTTCGCGGGTGGCAGTTACGCCGTTAACCGTGAGCTGACACTCAGCTACTACTACGGCGAGCTTGAAGAGATCTATCGGCAGCACTTCGCAGGGCTGGTGCATGTCTGGCCCCTGGGCGAAAACACCAGCCTGAAGACCGACTTGCGTTACTTCGATAGCCGCGACGAGGGCGCGAAGCGGGCCGGCGACATCGACAATCGCAACTTCAATGGAATGCTGACGCTGAGTCATGGTGGCCATCGGTTCAGTGGGGCCTGGCAGCGCATGACCGGCGACGGTGCCTTCCCTGTGCTCAACGGTGGCGATCCGTATTCGGTCAATCTCGTGACTTACAACACCTTCACCCGCGAAGGCGAGGATGCGTGGCAGGCTCGGTATGACTACGACTTCACCGCCATGGGCATACCGGGGCTGAGCTTCATGACGCGCTACGTGAGCGGACGGAACGCACAGACGCCGGTCGGCAATGCAGGGCGGGAATGGGAGCGTGACACCGATCTTGCGTACATCGTGCAGGCCGGTCCGCTGAAAGGCTTCAGTGTGCGCTGGCGAAACCTCACCTTCCGTTCCAGCAACGGGCTGACGACCGATATCGACGAAAACCGGCTGATTCTTGGGTACACCCTGGCCCTGTGGTAGGGCGGGGTGTTCGTCCGGCATTTCCATTCTGCTTCAACAGGAGTACCCCGATGAGCGAAGCCTCGATTCTGCAAAGCTTCATCGCCGGCCAATGGGTCGGCCTGCAGGGCAGCCAACCGCTGCGCAGTGCCCTCAATGGTCAGACGCTGGCCCGTACGCACGAGGAGCGTATCGACTTCGGCGAGGCGCTGGACCATGCCCGTAAACGCGGGACCTCGGCACTTATGAGGCTTGATTTCCAGAAGCGTGCGGCGATCCTGAAGGCGCTGGCCAAATACCTCCTGGAGCACAAGGAATCGCTGTACGCGCTGTCCCACCATAGCGGTGCGACGCGTGCTGACAGCTGGGTAGACATCGAGGGCGGGGCTGGGACTCTGTTCGCCTACGCCGGCGTCGGTACCCGGGAGCTACCGTCGAGCAATGTCGTTCACGAAGGCCCTGCTATCGCACTCGGCAAGCAGGGGACCTTCGCAGGCACTCACATTCTGGTGCCGCGCGGGGGCGTCGCCGTCCACATCAACGCGTTCAATTTCCCTATCTGGGGCATGCTTGAGAAATTCGCGCCAACCTTCCTGGCGGGCATGCCGTGCATCGTCAAGCCGGCAACGGCGACGAGCTACCTGACCGAAGCGACGGTGCGACTCATGTATGCCTCGGGACTGCTCCCCGAGGGCAGCCTGCAACTCGTCATTGGCAGTACCGGCGATCTGCTCGATCGGCTGCATGGCCAGGACATCGTGACCTTTACCGGCTCGGCCGAGACAGCAGCGAAACTCCGCGTCAATCCAAACCTGGTCCGTCACGCCGTGCCGTTCAATGCCGAGGCGGACTCGCTGAATTGCGCGATCCTAACGCCGGAGATCACGCCCGACGATCCAGAATTCGACCTGTTCGTGAAGGAAGTCGTCCGTGAAATGACGGTCAAGGCTGGGCAGAAGTGCACGGCGATTCGCCGTGCCATCGTTCCGGCGAAGCTCATGGATGCCGTCGCAAGCCGGATGCAGGAGCGACTAGCCAAGATCTCTGTCGGCGACCCCTCGGTGGAGGGCGTGCGCATGGGCGCGCTGGCGTCCCATGGTCAACTTGCGGACGTAGCGTCGCAGGTCTCTCGGTTGCGCGAGACCAGTGATGTGCTCTTTGGGGAGGGCAATGGGTTTTCGCCGTTGGGAGAGGGCGTTGCTGAAGGTGCGTTCTTCGCACCGACATTGCTGCTCAGCCGCAATCCGCATGCGGACGGCGGCGCGCACGACATCGAAGCATTTGGGCCCGTCAGCACGCTCATGGCGTATGACGATCTCGATGACGCTGTCGCGCTCGCAGCGCGCGGAAAGGGTAGCCTGGTCGCCAGCGTCGTCACGCGCGATGCGACGGTTGCCGGCAGGGTCGTGCCTGCACTGGCCGCGCTCCACGGTCGCGTCCACATACTTGATCGCGTTTCGGCTGCCGAGTCCACCGGACATGGATCGCCTTTGCCACAGTTGAAGCACGGCGGACCTGGCCGCGCTGGGGGTGGCGAGGAGCTGGGTGGTGTCCGCGCCGTGAAGCACTATCTGCAGCGCACTGCGGTGCAGGGCTCGCCCACCATGCTGGGCGCCGTGACGGGCGAGTTCGTACGGGGCGGTGAAGTCTACGAAACAGAGGTGCATCCATTCCGTCGACACTTCGAAACGTTGCAGATCGGCGAGTCACTTCTGACTCATCGTCGCACGGTGACGGAAGCCGATATCGTCAACTTCGGCTGCTTGTCCGGAGATCACTTCTATATGCACTTCGACGAGATTGCGGCGAAGAACTCCCAGTTCGGCAAACGCATCGCGCACGGCTACTTCGTGTTATCGGCGGCAGCCGGCCTATTTGTCTCGCCAGGCGAGGGGCCCGTGTTGGCAAACTACGGCCTCGATACGCTGCGCTTCATCACACCGGTTGGGGTAGGCGACACGATTCAGGCGCGACTCACGTGCAAACGCAAGATTGACCAGGGCAAGACCAGCCCGGATGGCAAACCTCAGGGAGTCGTGGCCTGGGATGTGGAAGTGACCAATCAATTGGGCGAAGTGGTTGCGAGCTACGACATTCTGACGTTGGTCGCGAAACGGCAGGAGGCAACGCAAGGCGCCTGACGAACCCGGTGTTTCCTGTCAGGGAAGATTCGATCGGAAGCGCGCGCTGGCGACGTTGATCTATCGGTACTATTGATCGATGGCGGCGTCGCCTGTAGGGTCACTCCGCTGCGCCAAGCGCAGCGGTATTAGTGGCTAGGGTTTCCGGGAGTGAGCAGATGAAAGCCCCACGCGTGACGCTGGACCAATGGCGCACCCTCCAGGCGGTTGTCGATCATGGTGGCTTTGCCCAGGCAGCCGAGGCGCTCCATCGCTCTCAGTCCTCCATAAGCTACACGGTCGCCCGGATGCAGGAGCAGCTAGGCGTACCGCTGCTTCGCATCGATGGGCGCAAGGCCGTTCTGACTGATGCGGGTAGTGTCCTGCTGCGTCGGTCAAGGCAGCTCATCAAGCAGGCAAGCCAGCTCGAAGACCTTGCCCACCACATGGAGCAGGGTTGGGAGGCGGAGGTTCGGCTGGTCGTCGACAGTGCCTATCCCAGCGCACGTATCGTCCAGGCGCTGTCGGCGTTCATGCCGCAGAGCCGAGGCTGCCGGGTCCGTCTGCGCGAAGAGGTGCTTTCAGGCGTCGAAGACGTCCTGCGCGAAGGCACCGCGGACTTGGCCATCACTGCCATCACCATCGGGGGCTACCTCGGCGCGGAGATGGATTTCATCGAGTTCGTGGCCGTTGCGCATCCCGATCATGCGTTGCACAAGCTCGGTCGGGAGTTGACGCATCACGATCTTGAAACGCAGATGCAGGTCGTGGTGCGCGATAGCGGCCACAAGCAGCCGATTGATATTGGATGGCTCGGTGCCGAGCAGCGCTGGACGGTCGGTAGCCTGGCAACATCAGCCACGTTCGTCAGCAACGGCCTCGGATTTGCCTGGCTGCCCCGGCATATGATCGAGCGGCAGCTCGTTGAGGGCTCGCTCAAGCCGCTTCCACTGAGCGAGGGCGGTAGACGGCAATTCCGTTTCTATCTTTACTCCAACAAGGACAAACCGCTGGGCCCGGCGACGCAGATTCTCGTCGAGCTGATCAAGCAGTTTGACGCGCAACCGTTGCCGTCCCTGGCGGGTGCCGATTCGCCTGCAGCATCCCTTTAGAAGTGACCCGATACGGTCTCCCAACCGTCTCTGCCAATGATCCGATTTCTCTTCGTCGGCGTTGCCGACCCTCGTCAGGAGCTTTCATGTTCAAAACGCTGATGCTTTCCGTTTGCGCCATGCTGTTATCTGCCACTGCAGTGGCGGCTGACAATCCGAAAGTCCTGCTTGAGACGACTCAAGGCAATGTCGAGATAGAACTCTTTGCCGACAAGGCGCCGATCAGTGCGGAAAACTTTCTCGCCTATGTCGACAGCGGGTTCTACAACGGTACGGTATTTCACCGTGTCATCCCGGGCTTCATGATTCAGGGCGGCGGGTTCGAGCCTGACATGAACCAGAAGGATACCCGCGCGCCCATCCGTAATGAGGCCGATAATGGCTTGCGCAACACCCGAGGCACGCTATCGATGGCCCGGACGCAGGCGAAGGATTCGGCAACGTCGCAATTCTTCATCAATCAGAAAGACAACGCGTTTCTGGATCACGGCTCCCGTGATTTTGGCTATGCGGTGTTCGGCAAGGTCACGCAGGGTATGGATGTCGTCGACCGTATCGCCTCGGTGCCCACGGCAAACAAGGGCATGATGCAGAACGTCCCGCGTGAGCCTGTTGTCATCAAACAGGCCAAGCGTCTGTAAATGCCCGCTGCCCGCGGCCGTCGTCTGACGGCCGCAATGCATATTTTCACAGACCGGATCCGGTACGCCTTCCGCTCATTTTCACCGTATCGCGCGGTGACCAGATGGATGCTCGCTCATGCTGTTTCGCGCCTTCGAGAAGCTCATCGATCCCTTCAAGGAGGCACCGCCGTACCCGCCGCCACGGCGGATTCTGGGCTTCTATGGCTACTATCTTCGCCAGGTCTGGCCGATCATGGCGTGTTTGCTCGTTGTGGGCTTCTTCGCGACCCTGGTCGAGGTCATGCTCTTCAGCTTTCTGGGTCGATTGATCGATCTGGTGCAATCCACCGAGGCAACGGAATTTTTCTCGGCGCACTCCGGGGAGTTGATCTGGATGGCGGTCGTTGCCTTGCTGCTGCGGCCAGTCCTCTATGGCCTGCACGACTTGTTCGTGCATCAGGCGCTGTCCCCGAGCCTGACCAACATGATTCGTTGGCAAAACCACAGGCACCTGCTTCGGCAGAGTCTCGGTTTTTTTCAGAATGACTTCTCTGGACGTATCGCCCAGCGGGTGATGCAGACCGGACCCTCCCTGCGCGATTCTGCCGTGCAGGTCGTCGACTCGATGTGGCACGTCGTCATCTACGCAGGCAGCGCGCTGTATCTCTTCATTGACGCGGATCCCCGCCTGGCTATCCCGCTGGCGCTCTGGATTCTCGGTTATGTGCTGGTCCTGAGCTATTTTGTCCCGCGTGTACGCGCCCGGTCCGCTGCTGCGTCCGAGGCGCGTTCGAAAGTAATGGGCCGGGTTGTGGACGGATACACGAACATCCTTACGCTGAAGCTTTTTGCCCATTCCCGTTCGGAAGAGGGCTATGCGCGCAGCGCGATGGGCGAGCTCGTCGAGCGGTTCCGGCAGCAGTCTCGCCTGGTCAGCCTGATGGATATCACCATTACCTGCATGAACGGTGTGCTGATCGCCGGCACCTGTGGCCTGGCACTCTGGCTCTGGAGTCGAGGTGACATCAGTGCGGGCGCCATCGCCCTCGCGACCGGGCTGGTGATTCGGATCAACAACATGTCCGAATGGATCATGTGGGTGGTCAACGGCATCTTCGAGAACGTAGGTACGGTACAGGACGGTATGCGCACGACGGTGCATCCAATTGCCCTGCAGGATCGTCCGGGGGCTACCTCGCTCGTTGTGAACAGAGGCGCAGTGAACTTCGATGCCGTGCGTTTCGCGTATGCGGAGGGCAAGCAGGTATTCGATGGCCTGACGCTCGACGTTGAACCGGGAGAGCGCATCGGCCTGGTTGGGCCGTCGGGTGCCGGCAAGTCCACGCTGATGAACGTGCTACTTCGCCTCTATGACATTCAGGGTGGCTGCGTACGTATTGATGGGCAAGACATTGCATCGGTCACGCAGGACAGCCTGCGAGCCCAGATCGGCGTCGTCACGCAAGATACGGCGTTGCTGCATCGGTCAATTCGCGACAACCTGCGTTATGGCCGCCCCAATGCGACGGACGAAGAGCTCATGGAGGCATTGCGCAAAGCAAAGGCCGACAGTTTCGTGCCATTCCTGCGAGACAGTGAAGGGCGGACCGGTCTGGATGCGCAGGTGGGCGAGCGGGGCGTCAAACTGTCTGGCGGACAACGCCAACGAATTGCGATTGCACGGGTTCTGCTCAAGAACGCACCAATACTGGTGCTGGATGAAGCGACGTCGGCGTTGGATTCCGAAGTCGAAGCAGCGATTCAGGAAAGCCTTGAGGTATTGATGGAAGGCAAGACCGTTATTGCAATTGCTCACCGCCTATCCACCATTGCGCGAATGGATCGGCTCGTCGTACTGGATCAGGGGCGTATCGTCGAATCCGGCAATCACGCCGAACTGGTGGAAAGTGACGGATTGTATGCGCGTCTGTGGGCGCATCAAACGGGTGGCTTTGTAGGAGTCGATTAGAAATGAAACGGGCGGCCTTGGCCGCCCGTCGAATTTCAGTTGGAAGCCAACTGCTGAGGCATCACCCGTCGTGCCAACTGGAAATGTTTTTGCCAGTAACTGTTGTCGAGGTGATCGATCCGAACCTTGGTGCCCCGACGTGGGGCGTGTATGAATTTACCTTCCCCAACGTAGATCGCGACGTGGTCCACACTGCGGCTGCGGATTTTGAAGAAGAGCAGGTCGCCGGGACGAAGCTGGCTCTTGGCAACCTTCGGGCCGTCGAAGCGAGATAGCTCACGAGATGTACGGGGGAGCTCCAGGTCGTGCACGCCCTGGAAGGCGTAGTTGACCAGGCCGCTACAGTCGAACCCCTTTTTTGGTGTGGTCCCTCCCCAGCGGTAGGGCGTCCCAATGGCACTCATGGCCCGCTGAATCACTGCCTTGGTCGCCTCGGCCGCCTGATGCGACGCGGCAGGTGTCGGGTACGGCTTGAGATAGATTCGATAGGACGCTGTGGCTTCAGTGCTGATGCCCAAAAACAGCGACCCGCCCAAAAAAATGGAAGCGAGTAACTTTTTCAATGTTGTGGTGACCTTTATCCCGGCTGCGCTTTCTTCCTGAGCGATGCCATGGCGACATAACGAGATGACAAGAAACACACGGACAATCCAATCGTCCCGTGGACGGACCGCAAATTTTCCCCAATGTTCCTAAGGGGATCAATACCTGATCAGACCTAAGGTCATTATGCAATTGACGGGCCGTGCTCTTGGACTTGTTCGCGAAATACGCCCGTAGTGGGCTAAAGTAACCACTTCGCCATCAATCGGGTAGATCATGCGTACCACACCGGCACCTCGAAACAGCGCAAAAGTACTGGGACTATCCGCTCTTGGCGGAGCGCTGGAATTCTATGATTTCGTTATCTTCGTATTTCTGGCGAAACTGCTCGGCCAGCTTTTCTTCCCCCCTGAGATGCCAGGATGGGTTGCTCAGCTGCAGGTCTACGGAATCTTCGCAGCCGGTTACCTCGTTCGCCCTCTTGGCGGCATCGTCATGGCTCATTTCGGAGATCGCATTGGTCGCAAACGAATGTTTGCGCTCAGCGTATTCCTCATGGCTTTGCCGACGCTGTGCATCGGCCTGCTGCCCACGTACGCGCAGATCGGTGTTGCAGCGCCGATCCTCCTGCTGTTCTTCCGCCTTCTCCAGGGAATTGCCATTGGTGGCGAGATGCCGGGAGCGTGGGTCTTCGTGGCAGAGCATGCACCGGCGTCCAAGGTTGGGTTCGCAGCGGGTAGCCTCAGCGCCGGGATCAACGTTGGCACATTGATGGGTGCGTTGATGGCGGCAGGTCTGATGCACTACTTCACCCAGGCCCAGCTGCTCGACCATGTGTGGCGCTACCCCTTCCTGCTCGGCGGGGTGTTTGGCTTCATAGCAGTCTGGTTGCGTCGGTGGCTGGATGAAACACCTGTTTTCGAAGCGATGCGCGCTGAGCGCAAGCTCGCAGCAGAATTACCGGTCAAGCAGGTGATAACCGACCACCGCGGTGGCGTCTTTGTCTCGATGCTGGTGACGTGGGTACTGACGGCGGGGATTGTGGTGCTCATTCTGATGACGCCAAATCTCATCCAGGCACATTTCGGTGTCTCCGCCGACCGCGCATTTTCCGGCAACGTGCTCGCCGCAGTTTGCCTCGTGATTGGCTGTATGTTCACGGGTGCGCTCGCCGACTGGATCGGCAATGCGCGGTCATTGCTGTTGAGTGCCATTGCGCTGATCGGCGCAACGTACGCGCTGTATTTCGACTTGGCGGCGGGTGCCGAGCATTTCATGCCGCTTTATGCGCTCGCGGGGTTCACGGCGGGCATTGCCGGAGTGGTGCCTGCAGTAATGGTGGCTTCGTTCCCGGCGCCGGTACGCTATTCGGGAATTGCGCTTTCCTACAACCTGGCCTATGCCATCGCGGGCGCGATCACCGCGCCTCTGATCGCCTATCTCTCGCAAACACTCGGCGCCATGGCGCCAGCGCATTACGTCGCGCTGGTGGCAGCAGTCAACATCGGTGTAGCACTGTACCTCTGGCGCCAGGCGGCTTCACGTCGATCGGGCGGCGTACGGGATGGCCAGCTGGAAACAGTCTAGCCCGTATGCGTTCTGGTCGCCGGGGGTCTGATCCAGTTTTTAGGGTAGAGGTGCGGTATGGATAAGGCAGCGCTGATACGGTGCATCATCGAGCAACTGGAGAACGACCGCCGCGTGACGGCCGATGCGCTTAAGGCTGCCCATGAGGCGGCCACGCACGAGGAGAGCAAGGCAGAGAACAAATACGACACGCGCGGCCTTGAAGCTGCCTATCTGGCGGATGGCCAGCGCAAGCGACTTCATGAATTGGAGGCCGCTGTCATGGCGTATCGGAATCTGGTGCTTGAACCCATGGAGGGGAAGGTCCGCCTGGGGGCGTTCGTAAGCCTCGATGCGGATGGCGGGCGCAAGGATCTGTTTCTTGGGCCGGATGCGGCCGGTTTGAAGATCCGGCAGGCGACAGATGAGATACTCGTCATTACTCCACTGTCGCCGCTCGGCAAGGCACTGTTGGGTGCACAGGAGGGAGATGAGGTGGATATCGTCGTAGCCGGGCGCCGGCAGCGTTATGACGTTATCGGCGTTGAATAGGCCACTTGGACGCCAAGCGCGGTGGCTGTGACCACCACCGCCGCCTGTCACCGAGTGCCCGCATTCAGGATATGTCCTGATCAGTACCCAACGCGTCTTCGTCCGGATCGATGTCAGCCTCGACTTCTTCAGCGTCAGTCATGGTGATATCCGGCTCTTCGGTACCGTCAATCTCAGGGCGATTCAGGGGCATAGTGCAATCCTCGGTCGTTGAGTCGTTTGGATTCACGTCGATCAGGAACTGTTCGGTCGGAGGGCTTACGGGTCGTCCTGCGCGAGGGTAGGAATCGTCAACGCGAGTCAAGCACCGCCCCTGGTGTCATTGCCAACTGCGCCCCACTTTCCGGAAACAGCGCGCGGCCGTCTACCGGTTGGAGTGGCGTGGCAGCCGCAGAGATCGAATGGGCATGGTCATTCCTCGCGCGCATCAACTGATGACGGACGTCTGACAGGATAATTTCAAGCAGCTCCTTGTTAGCGGTCTGCCGATGCGTGAACTTGCGCTCCGTGACCCATTCGCCACTCATCGTGCGTATCACCACCGCCGTGCCGTCCGGATGCTCTATAGCGGTGACTTCGAACCGGCCCTCAAGGGCCTTGGCGAGATTTTTTAGAATGGTGCGCATGACGTTGGCTATGTGGTGATGCTGAGTATTCGGAGCCAATTATTCATATTAAGTTCATGGGATGTGCGACAAGTGGTAGCACCGGCCGACGGGCCGTGACGGGATGCGCAAACGGCTTGTCCGAGGGCCAGAACTCCGGGTGGTCGAACCGGTTCGAATGAACGAACCCGAGGTATTTGCGCGTGCCGGAATGATGCCGTTATCGAACGGCAACAACACTTCTGAGGACGCGCGCCTCTGCAGCAAGCCTTCAGGAGGCCCTATGAACAATAAACGCCACACAGATCATTCCCAGGACACTCCGGTGACCAGAAGCGTCGACCAGACCGGAGAGCCGGTTGAGGCGGTACGCCGTCATATCGAAGAAGACGGCAAGAAGGAATCGTCTGGCGTCGACAAGGTGATTACGCCGACCGCCAATCGCGAAAAGGAGCAGGATGCAGAGAAGATCGACAAGGCTGCTGCCGAAGCAGAGCGTAAACTCAAGCAATAGAGGTCATCGTCTAAAAAAGCCGGCGCAACAGCCGGCTTTTTCACGCGCGCATTCTTGCTCGTACGCCGTGGTCCAGCTGCGACGACGGTCTTTGGGCATCCTGCTTTCCCTCATCAATTGATCCAGGTCAATGAGCCGGCGCGACGGGTCGTACATGATTGCGAGTTGCGCCGCGTCAGTGCGCAGTCCCCCCCTCAGATCAAACGAGACAAGTACGTCCACGATGAGTGCCGATAATCTGGTCATGCAAAGCTATGGCCGCTCTGTGCAAGTGCGAGTTTCTTCGACGACTTCTACACGCGCTTCCTTGAATCGTCTCCCGAGATACGCGCCAAGTTCGTTACCACCGACATGACACAGCAGAAACACCTGTTGCGTCATGGCATCCTGAACCTGGTGTTGCACGCGCGGGGCATGCCGGACACCAAGCTTCGTGCGCTTGGTGAAAGCCATTCGCGTCACCGCATGGATATCAAGCCCCATCTCTATGACTTCTGGGTCGATGCGCTGATGGCTACTGTGGCCGTTCATGACGCGGCGTTCGACACCAACATAGGGATGGCCTGGCGGGAGGTGCTGACGAAGGGGATCGAGGTGATCCAACGACACTATTGATCTAACGGCAGTCTTTTGCGGGAGGGTGGCGGCTGGCATCATCGTAGCGATCGGCTGCGGCCGCCACGATGACAAAAGGAACCTACCATGAGCCTTTATGGCGAATACGATTCGAACAACATCTTCGCAATGATCCTCCGTGGCGAGGCGGCGTGCTACAAGATCTACGAAGACGATGACGTACTCGCATTTCTTGACCTTTTCCCGCAATCGCGCGGGCATGTGCTGGTCATCCCCAAAGGCGCGCAGGCCCGCAATATCCTCGAAATCGATCCGGCAACGCTGGGTAAGGTCATGGCTGCAGTTCAGAAGCTAGCCCGCATCATTGTCGACGAGCTGCAGCCGGATGGTGTGCAGATCATGCAGTTCAACGGCGCGGCAGGTGGCCAGACGGTTTACCACCTTCACATGCACATCATCCCACGCTGGGAAAACGAGGGCTTGGGCGTGCATGCGCGTGGCAAGGCGGATCCGGCCGACCTCGAAGCCCTTCAGGCGCGACTGGTTGAGCGCATCCGCAACGCCGAGTAACTCAACGTACCGCTTCAAACACCCGGCGGGCGATACTCGTTGCCGCCCCTGCCGGGTCCTGGCGTACCGCCGCTTCCTGCCCGGCGATCACCTTGAACAGACCGTCGAGCGCACGCTCCGTCACGTAACGTTCCAGGTTTGCGCTATCCGCGTTCACTGCGCCCAGGCCTGCGGCGCGGCCAACGAGCGCATTGTACTGCTGCGCAAGATCAATCTTGTCAGTGGTCTGTTTGACGATTGGCAGGAAGCGGTCCCTGATCTGCGCGCGGCTGGTTTTGTCCAGATACTGTGTAGCGGCATTTTGCTGCCCGCCCAGGATGGCCCTCGCATCGCTGATCGTCATCTTCTTGACCGAATCCAGAAGGATGGCCTGTGCCTGCGGCACGGCAGCCTCGGCTGCAGCGTTAAGGCCATTCTCCAATTGATCGATCTGGGCGCCCATGCCGAGCATGCGCAATGTCTTGGAGGCCTTCGCCAATTTACCGGGGAGTTCGATGCGCACGTTTGGGTCGTTGCTGAACCCTCCGGGCCGGCCGAGCTGTTTGACCGCTATCTGAGCGCCCTGGGAGAGGGCGTCCTTGAGTGCGGACGAGGCATCCTGCTGAGATACGTTCGCAGCAGCTGCGGTCAAGGTGGTCAGAGCAAGTGTGGCAGCAACGCACAGCGTTTTGAGAGAGCGGAACATAGTATGGCCTTCGCGTTGAACAGGCGAGTTGACGGAGCATTGACCGAAAGTTCTTGGGTAGACGAGCCTTCGTCCACCGCTCATTCTTTGGGTGATGCCCATCATCTCTGAAATAAGCAGCGAACCCAATCGGCCAGAGGTCCACCGGTTGATTGATGCCTATTTGCACTTACCGGCGGATGCCGGGTCTTAAAGGCACCGCTTCGCTCGACGTTCCCAAGGAGGGAATACATGCGCCTGAGTCTTGCCGTTCTACCGTTCGTGTTTCTGGCTGGCTGTTCGTCCTACCAGATCGATGAGATTACGCCAGTACCGCCAGAGCGCCTGATGGCGCACCAGGAGCAGGCCCAGGGTACCGGCGAATTGAGAGTGAACAGGGATGTGGGATATCTCGGTGGCGGTTGCTTCGTTGAGCTTTTGATCGATCGCCAGG
>ERZ1023508.112-NODE-112-length-37287-cov-388.248012_pt1 | contig 37287 bp, 35 predicted proteins | sample MGYA00380548_ERZ1023508 | MGnify/ENA primary metagenome ERZ1023508 (study PRJEB33173, sample SAMEA4830311) | metagenome | study: EMG produced TPA metagenomics assembly of the PRJEB25223 data set...
AAATGGTGGAGGATGACGGGTTCGAACCGCCGACCCTCTGCTTGTAAGGCAGATGCTCTCCCAGCTGAGCTAATCCTCCATATAAATTGCCTGGCAACGTCCTACTCTTGCGGAACGTAAGTCCGACTACCATCGGCGCTAAAGAGCTTAACTTCTGTGTTCGGCATGGGAACAGGTGTGACCTCTTTGCCATTGTCACCAGACAAAATAACTTACTCCATTAATGATACATTGTTTATAAGTTAATTGCAATAGTCAATTTTACACTATCTTCAAGAAATCTTTAAACAACATTTACTTGAGTTACTTATTTATGTATTCATTGTTTTTGACGACTTTTATATAATACTATGTTTTCTAGTTCGAGTCAATAGCTTTTTTAACTTTTTCTCGAAAAAGTATTACTGTATTTTCGTATGTCATGTTTCGCTCACTTGCTTAACTCGACTTGAATAATCTTACCATATGAAAACAGCATTTACCATACCTTTTATAGTATATTTTTATATCTTTATAGCATAATTATGCATAAACGTTTCTTATTACTTAATTTATTTATTGGAAATGCCTTTAATACTGACTTTTATCCCCTTCCAACATATATTAACTACTTCTTTCAACAATAAAAAAACGAATATCGTGTCTTGTAATAATAACAAGACATGATATTCGCTTTATTTTAGGCAAGCATATTTAAACGCGTAATTAGTTATATTACTTCTGTCTCATATATGGGAACAGTAATACGTCACGTATTGATGCTGAATCAGTAAGTAACATCACTAATCTATCAATACCAATACCTAATCCACCTGTTGGAGGCATACCGTATTCTAGTGCTTCAATAAAATCTTCATCCATTTCATGAGCTTCATCGTTTCCTTGTTCTTTTTCTACTAATTGCGCTTCGAATCTTGCTCTTTGGTCAATAGGGTCATTTAATTCAGTAAATGCATTACCATGTTCTCTTCCTACAATGAATAACTCAAAGCGATCTGTAAATCTAGGATCCTCAGCGTTTTTCTTAGCTAATGGAGAAATCTCTATTGGGTGTCCATAAACAAATGTAGGTTGAATTAATGTTTCTTCAACTTTTTGTTCAAAGAATTCATTTAAGATATGACCATACTTCATATTACTTGTGATTTCTACGCCATGTTCTTTAGCGATTGACTTAGCTTCATCATCACTTTGGATGTTGAAGAAATCCACACCTGTAGCTTCTTTAACAGCATCAGCCATATGGATTCGTTTCCAACTAGATTCTAGATCAATTGTTTCTTCTCCATATGATACTTTAGCAGTGCCTAATACTTTTTCTGAAATATGTCTAATCATATTTTCAGTAATATCCATGATGTCGTGGTAGTCAGCATATGCTTCATACAATTCAATCATCGTAAATTCTGGGTTATGTCTTGTAGACACACCTTCATTTCTAAATACACGACCAATTTCATATACTTTTTCTAGACCGCCGACGATAAGACGTTTTAAATGTAATTCAATTGCAATTCTCATATATAATGTAGCATCTAATGCATTATGATGTGTAACAAACGGACGAGCTGCAGCACCACCAGCTATTTGATGCATCATTGGTGTTTCTACCTCTAAAAATCCTTGAGCGTTTAAATAGTTACGCATCTCTTGTAATATTTTACTACGGTTAATAAATGTCTTCGTACTATCTTGGTTTGTAATTAAATCAAGATAGCGTTGACGATAACGTTGTTCAATATCTTGTAAACCATGGAATTTATCTGGTAAAGGGCGTAATGCTTTTGTTAAAAGTGTAAACGATTTTGCTTTAACCGATAGTTCACCTGTGTTCGTTTTGAACATAACTCCTTCAACGCCCACAATGTCACCTAAATCTGAAGAATTCCAAATCTCAAATTGTTCATCGCCTACTTGGTCTTTTCTTACATAAATCTGTATTTGACCACTTAAATCTTGTACATGAGCAAAGCCTGCTTTACCTTTACCACGTTTTGTCATTAAACGTCCTGCTATACTTACATGACTTTCTTCTTCTTTTTCTTGTAATTCTTCTTTAGAGAATTGATCCCAATCTTCGTGTAATGGGCTAGCCATTGAACTACGGTCAAACTTTTGTCCAAATGGATCAATTCCTAAATCGTATAATTCTTGTAATTTTTGACGGCGAACCTGCATTTGGTCGTTCATTTCTTCTGACATAACTTTCTCTCCTTTATGCTTTTCAATCTTTATACTTTTTCACTGAATCGTCTGTCATCACTATATTACCAATTGTTTCATTAGAATGCGGTTCAATAAAATTAGATGCTATATCATTTAATGGAATCAGAACAAATGAACGTTCTAACATTCTCGGATGCGGAACAACCAAATCTTCTTCTTCAATAATTTGATTTCCATACAATAAAATATCTACATCTAAAGTTCTTGGTCCCCAACGTACGTCTCTCACACGATGCAATTGTTGTTCTGTTTCCATACATGCCTTTAACAAATCTTTTGGTTTCAATAATGTTTGAATTTCAATACATTGATTTAAAAATTGTGGCTGATCAACATAACCTACTGGCTCTGTTTCATATATCGGCGAAACTTTCGTGACTTCAATACCATTTTTATTATTTAAAATGCGCACCGCTTCATCAAGTTGCGTTTCTCTTTCTCCAACATTACTACCTAATCCTAAATAAGCATATACCATTAGTGATTCTCCCTCACCACTTCAACACCTACGCCATTATAATGTCCAGGTATAGGTGGATTTTCTTTAGTGATTCTGACTTTCGTTTCCACTACACGATTATAGTGTGAATTTATACGTTTTGCAATACGTTCAGCCAGATGCTCTAATAAATTTACTGGCTTCCCTTCCATAATCGCTTTCACTTCTTCAAATATTTCTCCATAATGCACAGTATCTGTAACTTTGTCAGTTTCACCAGCTATGCTAAGATCAACTTTCATCGTGACATCAACAATAAATATTTGTCCAATCTCATTCTCGGCTGGTAACGCGCCATGATAACTATAAAACCTCATACCATTAAGAAATATTGTGTCGCGCATCCTCATTCTCCTTTAAATAGTCCATACTTTGTGCTATACGAGCATTTAATGCAACGTTATGTACTCTTACACCTCTAATACCTTTTGTAATACCATATGCTGTTGTGCCAGCAGTTGCTTCATCTCGTTGAGTTGGAGTTGTATCTCCTCCAATCATTTCCTTAATAAATCTTTTTCTGCTAGTTGCTAACAGCACTGGATAGCCAGTTGCTACAAGTTCATCTAATCGAGTCATAACTTCCTTTTCCTCGTCCCTTGTTTTTGCAAAGCCAATACCTGGATCAATCCAAACTTTATGCTGTGGTATACCCGCCATTTCAGCTTTATTTGCTTGTTTTAAAAGATACAACAGCATCTCATCAACAACTGATTCATCTCTATGTCCGTCTCCATTGTGCATTAACACAATTTCACCTTCATATTTCGCAACAATTTCAAATATGCGTGGATCATGGTGGCCAGCCCATTGGTCATTAATCATCGTAGCGCCTAATTTCATGGCCGCTTCTGCTACTTCACTTCTATATGTATCAACTGATACTTGAATACCTAGACGAGTCAAAGCTTCTACCACAGGTACGACACGGCTAAGTTCCTCATCAACACTCACTTCTTCATAACCCGGTCTCGTAGATACACCACCGATATCTATAATATCAACGCCTTCTTCTATCATTTTCTCTGCGCGTTCAATAGCTTTTTCAACTGAATTATACTTTCCCCCATCAGAAAATGAGTCAGGGGTAACATTTAATATTCCCATAATTTTTGTATGCGTCATAATCATTTTGCTTCCTTTCACATCTAAAATGATTTTCCTATCAAATTATTATCATAATTCTATAATAACGTTAATTTTTATTTTTTTCAGTAACAAGTGCTTGAATGATCTGTAATTTTTAACGAACCAAAATAAACCTATATATATGAAGTGAAACATCTATTCTAATAATCACATTAAAAAACCGGTACACATAATTATGTGACCGGTTATTAATATACTTCTTTGATTAATCATCAAATGCAAATAATGGTGTTGATAAGTAACGTTCACCATTACTTGGTAATACAGTGACAACTGTTTTGCCTGCACCTAGGCTTTTAGCTTTTTCAATAGCTGCGTGAATCGCCGCACCTGAAGAAATACCACATAAGATACCTTCTTCTTTAGCAACTTTACGTGCTGTTTCCATAGCTGTTTCATTACCTACTTGAATAATTTCATCGTAGATATTTTCATCTAAAGTATCAGGAATAAATCCTGCACCTAAACCTTGTAATTTATGAGGGCCAGGATTTCCACCACTTAACACTGGAGAATCTTCTGGTTCAATTGCCACAAGATTTATATCTGGGTACTTCTCTTTTAATACTTTGCCTGCACCACTTAATGTTCCACCTGTACCAACGCCAGCTAAGAACGAGTCAATTGTTTTACCTTCAAATTGTTCAACTAATTCTGGTCCAGTTGTTAATTCGTGTACACGAGGATTAGCTGGATTTTCAAATTGTTGTGGTTCAAAGTAACCAAACTCTTCTTTCAATTCTTTGGCTTTTTTGATTGCACCTTTCATTGCTTCTGAACCAGGTGTTAATACTAACTCTGCGCCGTATGCTTTTAACAAGTTACGACGTTCTTGACTCATCGTTTCAGGCATTGTAAATACAGCTTTATAGCCTTTAGCTGCACATACAAATGCTAAGCCAATACCAGTGTTTCCACTTGTTGGTTCAACGATTGTATCACCAGGTTTAATTTTGCCTTCTTTTTCAGCTTCTTCAATCATAGCTAATGCGATACGGTCTTTTACAGAACCGCCCGGATTTTGATACTCAAGTTTTACATAAACGTCTGCAGCACCTTCCTCTACAACGTTATTTAATTTAACTACAGGTGTGTTTCCAATCACTTGTACGATGTTATCTACTGGTTTATTTGACATAAGTATTACTCCTTTTCGTTAAAAAGTTTTCAAACCCTACTTTTTCTCTCGGATATACTTTTATTTTATCAGATTTTTCTGTAAATACAACAATAAAACCTTATTTATTTAATTTCCAAGATATTACAATATTAATATTACCCTTTTTACTTAATATTTTCTAATAATTCCTGTAATTCTTCCTCTGAATAAGTGTATTTACTTCTACAAAAATGACATTCTGCTTCTGCACCATGATCTACATCAATCATATTCTGAATTTCTGCTTCCCCTAAACCTTTAATTGCATTTAAAAATTTATCGTGACCACAGTTACATTCAAATTGTGCTGGAAGGTTTTCTAGTAATTGCACATTGTCTTCACCCAAAATTTCAAACAAAAGTTCTTCTGGTGATAAACCTTGATCAATCAGTTTAGATACTGGTGTCATATTATTAATGGCATTTTCTAGCTGATTAATCGTTTCATCTTCTGCGCCTGGCATTACTTGGATTAAAAATCCACCTGATGCTTTAATTGAATTATCCGGGTTCACAAGTACACCAAGACCTACTGAGGAAGGAACTTGTTCACTTTTAGCAAAATAGTATGTGAAATCGTCACCTAACTCACCTGAAACTATTGGGCTTGAACCTGAGAAATAATCTTTAAGTCCTACGTCTTTTACTACAGTTAATGATCCATTTGTGCCAACTGCTCTGCTAACATCTAATTTACCACTTTCATTTAATGGAAAATGTGTTTGAGCATTAGTGACATAACCTCTTACATTTCCTTTCGCATCAGCATCAGCAATAATTTTACCTATTGGGCCTTGACCATCTACTGTTACCGTTAACTTTTGTTCACCTTTCAACATAGCACCCATCATTAATGTTGCAGTCATTGTACGACCAAGTGCAGCTGATGCAGTTGGCCAAGTATAATGTCTTGTCTGCGCTTCTTGAACACTTTCAGTTGTCAAAGCACTGTATGCTCGAATTTGTCCTCCAAAAGCTAAAGCTTTAACTATATAATCATTAGTCATTGTTAAGATTACTCCTTTAATTTTAATTATTTTTTGTCATATATCGGCTCATTTTGTCAAATTTCCTTCTATTAACGCAATTTATTTTAATATTTCTTGATGAAAATTACTAACTATTTGTTTGACTAAACACTTGTTATAAAATAATAATCGCTTAAATAGTCATTTACAACTAAAAAAACTCCTTTCTACTATTCATATTGCTAGTAGAAAGAAGTTTTGGTTTTATTTCTTAGTTTCTATTGCTTGGGTCATTAGGATCACTTGGGTTGCTTGGTTTATCTATATTTGGTGATTGTTCATGACCTGTATCTTCTTTGTCTTTGTCGTCTTGCTGTTGTTGATCATCGTCATTGTTTTCTGATTGCTCTCGACGAACTTCATCGTATGATTTTCCGTATTTACCTTTTTCAAAATCATCATTTTCGTTTTCGACAACTTTTGCGCCATCGTAATCGACTTCAGGTAATACGCCGTCATAGAATAATGAACGTATCTGTTCAGCAACTAACGTCTCTTCAGTCAATAATGATTCAGCGATTAAATTCAACTGAGATTTGTGTTCTAGCAAGATATCTTTACAACGCTCATATTGTTCTTTAATAATACGTTGTACTTCTTTATCAATTTCGTAAGCAATTTGCCCTGAATATTCTGGATCACCTTGCATGTCTTTACCTAAGAACACTTGTCCATTACTACTACTTGAGAATTGAACCGTACCAAGTTTTTTACTCATACCATACTCAGTAACCATTTGACGTGCAATTTGCGTTGCGCGTTCAAAGTCATTAGATGCACCAGTGGATACTTCGTTAAAGTTAATATCCTCTGAAACACGTCCACCGAGTAAACCACAAATTTTATCTAGTAATTCTGGTTCCGTCATTAAGAAACGATCTTGTTTTGGTAACATCATTGCATAACCACCGGCTTGACCACGAGGGACAATAGTAACTTTGTGAACCACTTCAGCTTCATCAAGTACCATACCTATTATCGTATGACCCGCTTCGTGGTGTGCTACAATGTTACGTTCTTTATCAGAAATAACACGAGATTTCTTAGCAGGACCTGCAATAACGCGGTCAGTTGCTTCTTCTATATCACGCATATCGATTTTTTTCTTACCTTCACGTACAGCAACAAGTGATGCTTCATTTAATAAGTTTTCTAAATCGGCACCTGAGAAACCAGGAGTTCTTTGAGAAATTGCTTTCAAATCAACTGTTTCATCAAGTGGTTTATTCTTAGCATGCACATGTAATATCGCTTCACGACCCTTAACATCTGGACGGCCTACTTGAATCTGTCTATCAAAACGACCTGGGCGTAATAATGCTGGGTCTAAAATATCAGGACGGTTAGTCGCAGCTATCATAATGATACCTTCGTTTTCACCAAATCCATCCATTTCAACTAATAATTGGTTCAATGTTTGTTCACGCTCATCATGGCCACCGCCAACACCTGCGCCACGTTGGCGTCCAACTGCATCTATTTCATCAATAAAAATGATACAAGGCGCATTTTTCTTAGCGTTTTCAAATAAATCACGTACACGGCTTGCACCGACACCAACAAACATCTCTACGAAGTCTGAACCACTGATTGAGAAGAATGGTGTACCTGCTTCACCGGCAACTGCACGCGCAAGTAATGTTTTACCTGTACCAGGAGGACCTACTAATAGGACACCTTTTGGTATTCTTGAACCCATTTGTTTAAATTGTTTATTGTCTTTTAAGAAATCGACAATTTCAATTAATTCTTGTTTTTCCTCATCTGCCCCAGCTACATCTGAGAAGCGTACGCGTTTCTTCTGACTGTCGTACATTTTTGCTTTGGATTTACCAAAGTTCATCATACGGCCGCCACCGCCGCCGCCACCTTGTGCTTGGCTTAGGAAGAAAATGAATAATAACGCAATAATTAATACAGGAATTAATGTTGTTAATATACTTACAAATACGCTTTGTTTTTCTTCTTCTTTAACTGTAAATTTTAATCCATCTTGATTTTGTGCTGCGTTTGTTATTTTTTCAAGCTCTTTATCGTTGTTATATAAAATTGTTGAAGAATAGTCTTCATCATTTTTTGTTTTACCACTTACCATATATACATTTTGTTCAGGCTGGATTTCAAGTGATTTCAAATCACCTTTTTCTAGCTGTTTCACAAATTGGTTATATGTAAGTTGTTTTGGCATATTCCCATTTCCATTTAAAAACGAAAACAGACCAAAAATAATAACGCCAATGATTGCGATAACTAGCACGTTACGAAAGGCTTTCTGCATGCGTCGTTTCCTCCTACTTCAATAATAAAACTAACAAAAATTGTAACATAATGCATAAGTTCAAGGCTAGTATTTCAACTTTTGTACTACGTTTACAATTTCAGGCGCTTTATCTTAATTTTTATTTCTTTTTTGCTTTTAATTATATTTAAATTGCATTACATATTAACAAACCACCATAAATTTATGTATCCAATACTTACAAGAATTTATTTAATTAGTGTCTATTCTATTTACTCATATAAAACGACTTAGACTTACATTATATAATAATTTCCTAGTCGAATAAATTGTATTGCTTATTTCGAATAAATTTCTGGTTTAAGTGTACCGATATATGGTAAATTTCTATAGTTTTCAGCATAGTCCAAACCATAGCCAACCACAAATTCATCAGGAATTTTCTTACCAACATATTTAGCTTCGATATTGGCTTTACGACGGTTAGGTTTATCAAGCAATGTTACTATTTCAAGCGAATTCACACGACGAGATTCTAGTAATTCAGTAATTGATTTTAAAGTCGTTCCAGTTTCCAAGATATCTTCTATAATCAAGATGTCTTTATTTTCAATTGAAGAACTTAAATCTTTCAAGATTTGAACCTCTCCTGTAGATTCTGTTCCTCCGTGGTAACTTGAAACATCCATGAAATCTATCGCTAAATGTGTATCAATATGTTTAATTAAGTCTGCCATAAACATTACTGATCCCTTTAATATGCCGATACAAACAAGGGGTTTCCCTTTATAAGCTGCTGTAATTTGTTCACCTAAATCTTTACATATTTGATGAATATCTTCCTCTGATAACAATACTTCCTTTAAATCATCTCTCATTTTTTCATTCCTCTCCCATATCTCGTATACAAATTAAGTCTTTGTATTTACTCTTTAAAAATAATGTTCCAATAGCAATAATTTCATTATCAGCATTAACTATGATTGGCATTTGGTCACGTTCTTGTTGCTCAATTTTATTATCAATCAACAATCTGCTAACCTTTTTATGCCCTTTTGTTCCATTTAATTCAAATTTATCACCATCGTTTCTTGTACGAACTACTAGTGGAAATTCAACTGTAGGAAGATCGTTATTAATGTCAATACTATAGTGACTATAGTTGTAAGTCCCTGATTGATTCATCTTAGTCGGAGAAAGTTTCACGTCATCATTTGCCATTATTATAAATTTATCATAAGAAATGTAAATTATCCATTTATCTGTTGTATATAATGTAGATTGTGCTATATTTTCATCCATGACTTGAAACCATTGATTATAAGTTTTTTCTGTTAAAGAATCGTGCATTGGTAGACTAGCAAGCAATTTATCTAATATGCCCATTTTCACGCTACGTCGCAATTGTGAAAATTGCTTTCTAGAAAAACGGTATTGGGCGTTACTAATTTCAACACTATTTTCTATAAAAGCATTAGCCTCGCTCTCAATGACTAACCTTTGTTCGTCATGCCACTCTTTTAGTTTTAATAACTGCTTAGTCTCTAAGTGTTTATTCAGCTCTATTTCAGGTAATATGCGATTTCGAATGTCATTTCTTACATAATGATTTTCTGCATTAGTTTCATCTTCATAAAAAGGGACGTTGTAAGTTTGTTGATAATTTCGAATTTCCATTTTAGTCGTTGTCAACAGTGGTTTACATATATCGTAGCAACCTCGAGTTGTTAAATAAGACATCCCTAGACTACTTCTAGTAGAACGGCCAGTCATTAACCTATAAAAAATGGTTTCTAACTGATCATCTAGATGATGGGCTGTGAGTAGTACATCTGCATTTAAATCCTTCATCATTAAATCAAACCAACGATACCGTTCAATTCTAGCCTCATTTTCTATACTATTACCTTTTTCAACAATATTAGATAAATCTAATTGTTTAACATGTAGTGCAATGTCATGGTCAATACAATATTGCTTGAGAAATAATTCTTCTTCATCGGCAATCGATCTAATATTATGATTCACATGCAAACAGGTTAATTGGGCGTATGTATCTTGCAAGTTTGTAATAAGTTGATGCAATAACACCATGCTATCTATACCAGTTGATACAGCCAATACGATGTGCTTATCTGAAGACCAACCTTCAATATTAACTTCCATGCAAACCATCTCCTTACTTGTAGACATACATTAAACACACTAGCATAAAATTATAATGTACTAATTTTTAACAAAAAAGAGACTGTTTCCTCAAGTAAGAAAACAGTCTTAGATTGTTACGATCAAACTTAATATTGGAATAAATGATTTCACTTTGTCCTCAATGAATCAAGTTAGGTATATGCGGAACAGTCTCATTATATATTTTTAGCGTCTAGCGCCTTTTCCGCCACGTCTAGATTCTGTTTGACGTTTGATGGAAGTTAATTTATCTTCACTATCTTTCAAGAAATTTGTTAATTTCTTTTCAAAGTCTTCACCTTTTGGTTGAGGTTGTTTGTGATTAGGTTTACTTTGCGGTCTACGCGGGCGATCTTTTGCTTTTTTAATAGATAAACTAATTTTTCCATCATCAGCAATTGAAAGCACTTTAACTTCGACTTCATCTCCAACAGATAAGTGGTCTTCTACATTTTCCACGTAATTATCTGCAACTTCACTTATGTGAACTAAGCCACTCTTTCCTTCTGGAAGTTCGACAAAAGCGCCAAACTTTTTAATTCCAGTGACTTTACCTTTAAGCTTGTTTCCTACTTCGATTGACATATTGTAAATAAATCCTCCCGATTTGTTTCGATTTTAACCTTATTATATGCCTGTTTGCATAAATTAACAATGGTATTATGATGCAAAAAAATTTTTTTCGTTATTTATCCTCTTTCGATGATTTCGATTTGGATTCAGACTTGTCACCTGGCAACTTGAAAATTACTTCCCCATCATTACTTAAATAATAATCATCTCTCGCTATTTTCTCTATATAACTTTTATCATTAAGATTATTAAGTTGTTCTTTTAATGCAAGTTCTTCATCTTGTTGCTTTTGATATTTTTGTTCTTTTTGTTGGCGTTCTACAGCATCTTCTTGATTACTTTGTTTTTGAGTGACAAGCATTACGCATAAAATAATTATAATAGCGAGTAAAATACCGCCGAATAAAGTAATACGTTTACGAACTACACGTCTTCTCATTTTTTGTTTCTGTTTCTTCTTGTTTTCTGAAGAAGTGAATGTATTACCTATGTTTTCTACTTTTTTACTCAATGCTTGTCACCTCCTCTATTATTAAGATTCACCAATTTTTTCTTCTTTTACAATTTCATACATGCCTTTAGCATTTTCTTTTGTTGCATGTTCGCTTAAACCAGTCACATTTATAGTTATAATTTTCTGACCAAAACGAATTACAAGTTCGTCTGTAACTTTAACGTCTGTGCCAGCTTTTGCAACTGAACCATTTACTGTAATTCTTCCTTGATCACTTATCTCTTTTGCTAATGTACGGCGTTTCACCAATCTTGATACTTTAAGATATTTATCAAGTCTCATGATTTATCTCCTCCTCGCTCTAAAAATTGTTTCAAATCAGCTTCGTTTAACGACATATTTTTGGTTATATCATACAACTTCATAAAATACTCTGCAAACACTTTTTCGAATTTCACACGTTGTACTTTACCTTCTTCAGCTTTAGCATTGGCCCATATATGTTTTAAATCTTCTTCTGACTCTGCTTGTGCTTCTCCAAATATATGTGGGTGTCTGTGTATCATCTTACTTGTTAAGCTTTGTACTACTTCATTTATATCAAAAAAGCCTTCTTTTTTACCAATACTTGTATGCAAGAGTACTTGTAATAGTATATCACCTAGTTCTTCTATAATATGCCAATCATCTTCATTATCTATGGCTTCAAATAGCTCAAATGATTCTTCTAATAAATACCTTTTTAGTGTATTGTGTGTTTGCACTTTGTCCCATGGACAACCATTTTCATCATCAACCAGTTTATCAATAATACTTGTCGCGTAATAAAAATCACCGTAGTAAGCAGTTTCGTTATCTACCTTTTTAATAAATACACTTGTTACATTACTGAATATCATAGCGTGATGGTCTAATTCATACAAAGGCGTTTCAATAACTTTTGCCCCACTACTCTTAGCGCCATCTACAATATAAACGACTTGTTCATCATCATAACGCTCCATCAATGTCACTTTTAAATCTCCAGCTGTCATCGGACTATACACTTGTGTTATTAGCGTGTGCGTACGTATGTTCAATTGCTGACTAGTAAGTGACGTAGCATCAAGCAAAGTAAAACCATCATTAGGGTCTACTTTTACCGCTTCGAACACATCATCTATAAAACTTTTACCACCCAATATTTCAACTTGTATATTGTCATGTTGTTGTGCATATGCTTCTAATTTTACAGTTGTTGTTTCTGCTACGCGAGGATGGCCTGGCACCGTATAAACGATATCATCTTGCTGTGCTGCTTCAATTAATTGCATCACAATAGTTTGGTAGACGTCATCAAATGCTTGATTTTCTTCATAAACATGATCAAAACTTTGGAATTTCATACCTTCGTTAGTCAATGCTTGAATTACTGGATGCTCCAAAGTTCTAGTATATGCTATAGGCTTATTTTTTAAAAATTTGTATATGCCTAATGGTAAATCGTCGATTCCATAGTTGCCTAGTCCAACAATCGTTATCTTCCCTGTCATTATCTTTTCCCTCTCTTTATATGGTATAACTTATCACCAAATGGTAAATGTTTTAATTCTCTATAACTTAACAAGTTGGTGCGCACAATAGCAACAATAATCACGATGGCGCCAACACCTGCTGCGATTAATAATTCTATTAAGCCAATTATTCGTCCATGTTCAGGAATCAGCCACATTGTAATTTGAACTGCTAATGAAAGAATAAGCATTGTGATGATTAACTTAATAACATATTTACGCATACTCTGGAAAAGATAATATTTTAATACGTGTTTGTGTAATACAATTGTAAATAAAACGAGTGATATCACAGTACTTAGACTACTACCTAACATTAATAGTTGCGGTATCAATACTATATTTAGTATCGTTTTACTTACAACCCCCACGCTAAACGCCAACAACACAGGACGCACTTTATTTTTCACTTGTAATAGAGCGATATCCATCATAATGAGTGACACACAAATAACGGTTAACATATAAACGGCTAGCGTTATCGTTTGGCTATCATTTTTAAAAAACACGCTATTCATAATAGGCATTAAATTAATTAAACCAATGCCCGCCGAGACGCTAAACAAGATCGTGATTTTAATAGAAGCATTCGCGTATCTATTGGTAAGCACCTTATTCTCAACTTTTATTGCGTCCGTTAGCAAAGGAATTAGCACAAAGCAAAACGTCGTTGTTACGATTAATCCCATTTGAATAAAAGATGCCCCACGATCATAGACGCCTTTTTGGGAAGTCGCTTGTTGAAAATTCAAACCTGTACTTTGCAGCATGTGAAGTACTGTAAAACTGTCCACTACCTGCCAAACAATTACAATCAATTGGCTCACAGCAAAGACAAGTATAGCTAAGACTAGTTTGCGCCATTCTACAAATGACTTTTGCGCTGCTTCATATGACTTATTTTGTGAGTCTCTGAATGGTTTGCGTATTACAAGAAAGAGGCTCGATGCTAAAAATCCAAATGCTGAACCGATAATCGCTATTGTTCCCGCAGCATAAAGTGACCATTGCTGTGTCATAAATAAAACAATTGCCAAAATGATGATAGCAACACGTACAAATTGCTCGATTACCTGGGAAATAGCTGGCACATTCATATTTCTCTGTGCTTGATAATAACCTCTAAACACACCTAAAATGCCGATAAATAAGAAGCTAAAACTTGCTGCTCTAAGCATAGGCGTTAGGCTAATATCACCCATTAACAATGCTACCCACTTCGCACAAAACAGCAGAAGCAAGAAAAAGACTGTGCTTATGAGTTGTATACGCATCATTACATGAATGTATTGCTTAAAACCTCCTTCTGAACCAAATATCTGGGTAACTGCACTAGGTATTGCATTCATCGTTAAAATAACCCCTAATGCTACGATCGGATAAACTTGCTGATATGCATATAACCCTTCATCCCCCAAAATATTTTGATAAGGTACACGGTAAATTGCACTTAATACTTTGACAACTATAAGAGCCAAAGTGAGTACGACCACTCCATTAAAAGCAGTCGATTTGTCTATCTTAGCTTTCATCAGAGATAACCATACTTTCTTCTAAACATTTTGCTAGGAATTTCAAATTATCAAACCAAGTACTTGTTTTATTTAATGTCACTTTCATTTTACCATCTTGAACGCCTACTTTCATTGAGCGTCCTAATGGTTGAGTTTGTTTAAATAATGTTTCGCCATTAATGTCTGTCGTACCCTTTTCAGATAAATAAATTTCTACTTTTTTACCAATATCCTTGATCAAGGTTACACCAGCATGCAATGCATGTACTTTAATTTCCATCATTTCTAGAAGTCTTTCAACTTCAACAGGATAATCATTAAAGCGGTCAATTAACTCATCTTTAACGTCCATTAGTTGTGCTTCCGTCTCAATTTTACGTAATTTCTTATAAATTTCTATTTTAGCCTGCTCATTTTGAATGTACTCTGCTGGTAAGTATGCATCTATGTTAAGTTCAATCTCAACTTCTGGAGCGTCTTGTTTTTCATCTGTCACGCCGCGTTTTTCATTTACCGCTTCTTCTAGCATTTGAGAATATAAGTCAAAGCCTACTGAATCTATAAAGCCATGTTGTTGTTTACCTAATAAATTACCAGCACCACGAATGTTTAAATCACGCATCGCAATTTTGAAACCTGAACCTAATTCAGTAAATTCTTTAATTGCTTGTAAACGATCTTCGGCAGTTTCAGAAAGTACTTTATTCGTAGGATGTAAGAAGTACGCATAGCCAATACGGCTTGAACGACCTACACGACCTCTTAATTGATAAAGTTGACTTAATCCAAAGCGGTCAGCATCTTCTATAATTAAAGTATTCGCATTTGGAACATCTACGCCCGTTTCAATAATAGTCGTAGTAACAATGATGTCATATTCATGATTGATAAAACTTAGCATTGTTTCTTCTAAGTCCCTTTCATTCATTTGTCCATGTGCAACACCTATGTTGGCATCTGGCATAAGCATTTGTAATTGCTCTCTTTTCTCATAAATAGACTGCACTTTATTGTATAAATAAAACACCTGACCATCTCTTGATAATTCTCTTTCTAATGCTTCTTTAATAAAATTAGTGTTCTGCTCTAATACGTATGTTTGCACTGGAAAACGGTTCTCTGGTGGTGTTTCAATAACAGATAAATCACGCACGCCTAGCATACTCATGTGCAAAGTACGTGGGATTGGTGTAGCTGTTAATGTAAGCACATCCACATTATTTTTTAAAGATTTGATTCGTTCTTTATGTCGTACACCAAATCGTTGTTCTTCATCTACAATAAGTAATCCCAAATCTTTATAATGAATATCTTTCCCCAATAATTTATGTGTACCTACAATAATATCGACAAAACCTGATTCCAAACCTTCTTTAGTTTTTTTAATTTCTTTTGCAGTTCTAAACCTACTAATTAACTGTACTTCTATTGGGAAGTCTTGCATGCGTTCGATTAATGTTTCATAGTGCTGTTGTGCTAATATAGTTGTCGGTACTAAAAAGGCAACTTGTTTACCTTCCATTACTGCTTTAAACGCTGCTCTTACAGCAACCTCAGTCTTACCGTAACCAACATCTCCACACAGCAATCTATCCATAGGACGTTCAATTTCCATATCCTTTTTAATCTCTTCAATCGACTTACTTTGGTCAGGAGTAAGCTCATAAGGAAAGTCAATTTCAAAATCATTTTGTTCAGCTGTATCAGGACCAAATTGATAACCAACAGACATTTCACGTGCTTTATATAATTCTATTAATTCATCTGCCATATCTTCAACACTTTGTTGAACTTTCGCTTTGGTTTTTTTCCACTCTGAGCCACCAAGTTTATTTAACCTAGGCGTTTTATCTTCTGATGCCACATATTTTTGAACTTGGTCCATTTGGTCTACAGGTACGAATAATTGATCTGTCCCTTTATATTGAAGTTTAATATAATCTTTATGTACACCACCAACTTCTAGCGTCTCTACACCTAGGTATCTGCCTACCCCGTGATGAACATGTACAATATAATCACCTACTTTTAAATCTTGATAAGATTTAATTTTTTCGGCGTTTGTTAAAGTTTTTTGTTGTTTCGGTTTTTTCTTTTGTTTTGATTTAAATAATTCTCTCTCTGTGACAACAACTAATTGCATATACGGCAATTCAAAGCCTTCTGATAAACTACCTTCAGTAATAATCGCGCTTCCACCTTCATTGCGGTGCGTAGGCGTATCAATAAATGTTGGTATATGCATTTCATTGAGCATTGATTGTATACGTTCTTTTTTGACTTCTGTTTCAGCAAGTACAACAACCGTATAATCATTTTGAATAAATCGTTGAAATTCTGAACGCATAATATCGTATTGTCCATAAAACTGTTGCACAGGCTTACATGAAAATTTAATAATTTCGTTTAACTCAACAGACATTGTCGCTGTAAATAATGTGAAATATGTCACCGGATATGACTTTAGTTGGTTTTCAAAAGCATCGTATTGCAAGAAGCTTTGATCAATAAACCCTTTACCGCTTTCAATCAAATTTTGCATAAACTCATCCGCTTCTGAAATAAGTGCCGTTTCAGTTTCTTTAATTCTGTTATATTCATCTACCGCTACAATTGCGTCATCCTTAAAGTAATCGATAATTGTAGTAGGCTGTTGATACATAAAAGCGACAAGACGGCGTAATACTTGATGATCAAACATAGATGATTCGAATAACTGAAAGCTTTCATACGTTTCTTTTAATTCATTACGGACCGCTTTATCAATTTTTGGTCTTGTATATTCATATGCTTCTTTGAGTTTTTGCTTTGTGTGATTAAGCACATCTTCTGTTATTATATAATCGCTCGCAGTAGTGATGTTTACCTCTTCAACGTTTTCCTGTGATCTTTGGGTTTCTACATCAAAATCACGAATTGAATCTACTTCTGTATCAAAAAGTTCAATTCTAACCGGACTACCAATTAGTGGATAAATATCAATAATACCGCCTCGTAAAGAAAACTCGCCTATATGAGAAACAACACTTTCTCTACGATAACCCATATTAACTAACTTATTTAAGAAATCATCAATATCTATATCGTCCCCTACACTCAATGTTAATTGATGTGATTTCCACATTTCTACAGGGGTCAACCATTTCTTCAGTCCGTTAAGCGGGACAATAAATAAACCTCTCTTTTCTTGAGCAAGCGCCGTTAATGTGCGCACACGTTCACTCATAAATTGAGGGCTTTGTGTTGAAAATTCTTCTGTCATAATATCTTGCATTGGGTACTTGTAAATATCTTGTTCTTCCACAAACTGCGTTAAATCACTTTCTAATTTATCTGCTTGATAAAGATTGTTTGTTACAATTAGTAATTGTTTAGAACTATTCAAATATTTTTCAGCGATTATCGTTGCTTTAGCAGCCCCCGATAAACCCGTAACCAGCACCTGCTCTTTTCCAAATACTTCGTTTAATTCCTGATAACGTTTATCTTCATTTATATATTCTGTAATTATTGATTTCAATTGATTTCACCATTATATTCATTCATCACACGATCAAACCGATCACTTTCTATGTAGGCTTCAATTGCACGTGCAGAATGTTCTATTACTTTATTCATTGTTTCCATTTCTTGTTTTGAAAATTTTTGCAATACGTAATCTACGATAGACATCCCATTTGAAGGTCTGTCTACACCAATTCTAATACGTTTAAATTGATCAGTGCCTAACACTTGGATAATTGATTTCATACCATTATGTCCACCAGCACTTCCTTTTTGTCTTAAACGGATCTCACCTTGCGGCAAGTCTAAATCATCATATAAAACGACTAAATCATCAATATCTATGTCGTAATATTTCATTAATGGACCTACTGCCTCACCAGATAAATTCATCATCGTCATTGGTTCAATAAACATTACTTTTTCGCCTGCAAATCGTTCTATCGTGTATGCGCCTTTAAACTTCTGTTTATCTAAACTGAATTTATTCTGTTCTAACATATAGTCAATTACTTCAAATCCAATATTATGTTTTGTTTGTTCAAAGCGTTTACCAATATTGCCTAAACCTACAATACACTTCATTATGTTACCTCCAATAGTTGTCTTTCTTCATCTAATTTATATTCGAGTTCTATTATTTATTATTCTTATCATTTTTTATCGTATCATTCACTATAATAACATAAAAAAGCACCTGCTTAACGTATTAAGCACGGTGCTTTTTATAAGATATGATAACGCTGACTTAATCAGCGTATGATGATAAAGTAATTACAAGCTGTGTTAGCTTATTATTTCTCTTCTGCATCACTTTCATCGTCTTTTTCTTCGCCAACAACAGCTGGTTCTTCAGTTTCTGAATCGCCTTCCATTGCTTCGATTTCTTCTTCAGTAGGTTCTTCAGTTGGAGGAACTACTGTTACAACTGAATCAGTTACTTCGTTTTCGATAGTGAATTCGCCTGAAATTTTGATGTCTTCTACTGAAAGCGTATCGTTAATTTCTAATTCAGTGATATCTACTTCGATTACTTCAGGAATATTATCTGGAGTAGCAGTAACTTCAAGGTTGAATAATGGTTGTTCAACAACGCCGCCTTCTTTAGCTCCAACAGCTTCGCCAACTAATTGAACTGGTACTTCAACAGTACGTTCTTCAGTCATATTGATAGCTAAGAAATCGATGTGAGTGATTTGGTTTTTAAGTGGGTCGAATTGGTAGTCTGAAACCATTACTTTAATAGTTTTAGAACCTACGCCTAATTCGATAACACCGTTACGTCCAACTTCACGGATAACTTTGATAAATTCTACTTCGTCTACTTTAACTGAAGTATTTTTAGTACCATAACCATATACGATTGCAGGTACTTTACCAGTATTTCTTAATTTTTTAAGGTCTGAACGAGTTTGTTTACCTTGACGAATAATTGACTTTAATGCAGCCATATTATTTCCACCTTTCATATTTTGTTCTTATCTTTCATAATAAGAACCCCTCCACTTACCCATCAACATTACGTTGCTTGCAAGTGTTTATTAAGTCGTGATTTCACGAACGGAACAATTATATATCTATTTTACCAATTAGTCAAATAGCACACTAACAGATTCACGTTCATACACACGGATAATAGCTTGTGCTAATAAACCTGCTACAGACAATTCTTTCGTATTAGATGGTTTACGGCTTTCATCTAATTGAATTGAGTTCGTAACTACAAGTTCTTTTATTGCTGAATTTTCAATGCGTTCTTTTGCTGGGCCTGATAAAACAGGGTGAGTACAACATGCATAAACATCTTTAGCACCTTTATCTTTTAAGGCTTGTGCAGCTAAAGTAATCGTACCAGCTGTATCAATAATATCGTCTATAATAATAGCTGTACGACCATCGATTTCACCTACAATATTCATAACTTCAGCAACATTAGGTTTTGGACGACGTTTGTCTATGATGGCAATTGGTGTTTTCAATATATCTGCAAGTTTACGTGCTCTTGTTACCCCACCGTGGTCAGGTGAAACAACAACGCACTCTTCAAGGTCAATATCTGTCTGATTACTAAAATATTCTGCTAAGATCGGAACACCCATTAAGTGGTCAATTGGCATATCGAAGAATCCTTGGATTTGTGGCGCGTGTAAATCAAGTGCAATCATACGATCTGCGCCTGCTGTTTCAATTAAGTTCGCTACAAGTTTTGCTGTAATTGGTTCACGGCTACGTGCTTTTCTATCTTGGCGTGCATAGCCATAATATGGAACAACTATATTAATGTTCGCTGCTGATGCGCGTCTACAAGCATCAATCATGATTAACAATTCCATTAAATGTAAATTCACCGGATTTGATGTTGGTTGAATAATAAATACATCACAACCACGAATACTTTCTTCTATATTTATTTGAATTTCTCCATCGCTGAAACGTTTCACTGAACATTTACCTAGCTCAATTCCAACTTGGTCTGCAACTTCTTGGGCTAATGGTTCATTACCCTTTAAAGAAAATATTTTCAAAGCAGAATTCTTATACTCATTGTTTAACATTTATAGTCCTCCAATTAATTCTTTCAATTCGTTTTCCTTTGTAGACAAAACAAAACTTAAAGCGTTCAGCAATATAATCACATACTCTGGTTAACTTTCATACAATTACATTGATTTTAACAGTTTAAGCACGCTTGTCTAAATATATGCCTTTATTTTTTCAAATAACCCTCTTTGGTTGTTTGTCTAGCCCTAGCTAATGCCAAACTGTCTTGTGGTACATTATCCGTGATTGTGGAACCTGCCGCTATAAACGAACGGTCTCCTAATGTTATTGGTGCAACGAGATTTGTATTGCAACCAATAAATGAATCATTACCAATAATCGTTTTAAATTTATTGATACCATCATAGTTCACAGTTATTGAGCCACAACCTACATTTGTTCTTTCACCAATTTCAGCATCACCTATATAACTTAAGTGAGGTAGTTTAGCACCTGTTTTAACAACAGATTTCTTAACTTCAACAAAGTTACCTACTTTAACTTTTTCACCTAAGTCTGCACCAGGACGAAGCTGTGCAAACGGCCCAATATTAGTGTAATCACCAACAATCGCTTCATTGATTATAGATTGTTTTATTGTGACATTTGACCCTACTTTACTATTAGTTATTTCAGTATATTGACCAACGATTGTATCTTCTCCAATTACAGTGTTACCAACAAGTTTTACTCCTGGTTCAATGACTGTATCTTCTCCGATGATAACGTCAGCACCTATATATGTAGTTGCTGGGTCAATAATTGTTACGCCATTTTTCATGTGCTGTTCATTAGTGCGTTTCTTGAAAGCTTTTTCAGCTTCACTTAACATCACTCTATCATTAACACCCATAATTTCTTCAAAATCATCTGTGTGATAGATTTCAACGATACCCTCATCTTCTAAAATTAATGAAAGTACATCAGGCAAATAGTATTCTTTTTGCGCATTTTCGTTTTTCACTAACTCCAATTTTTCAAATAAAATTTGGTTATCAAATGCAAAAATACCTGAACTAATTTCATTAATTTGTCGCTCTGTCTCAGATGCATCTTTTTGCTCAACAATTTTAGTTAACCGTTGTGCCGAGTCGCGCAGGATACGTCCATAACCGAATGGATTTTCTGTAGTTGCTGATAAAACAGTAGCCTGTGCTTTGGTGTTCTCATGATGTTCTATCATTGATTTCAATGTTGTCGCAGTGATTAACGGTGTGTCTCCACATACTACTAACGTTGTACCTTGTTTATCTTTCAAATGCTCACTTGCCATCTTAACAGCATGTGCAGTGCCTAATTGTTCTTCTTGAAAACTGTAAAGCGATGCATCACCCAATGTCTCTTTGACATTTTGTGCACCATGCCCAACAATTGTAACAAGTTGTTCTACGCCTGATTGCTTAACGTTGTCAATGACATGTTCAATCATTGTTTTGCCTGCTACATCATGTAGTACTTTGTATTTCTTTGATTTCATACGCGTACCTTTTCCAGCCGCAAGTACTATTGCATGTCTTTGCATGTATGTTAACCCTCCATTAAAATATACACTTCTTACTTATTATAATTTAACGCTGGTCACACTTTCAAGGCTCAAAACATCAATGTTATATAATGGAAATATTTTTATTAAAAATATTAGAAATTTCTATGCATATATTTGTCATCTTTGTTCAATTGAGTAAACGCTTTTATATTATCAAGTCGTAGTGTAATATACGAATGTATAATGGAAATATTGTTTTATCATTTTGTTGTTATCATACACATATCCACCTTTTTTCATTATAATCTTCTAATTTATACCGTAGTAAAAAAGTATATTATTTATAATTATAAATAATATACTTTTTGTCACCTTTATACTTTCTCAATTAATTTTATTTTTTATTTCGAATTGACTTTGTAATATTAAAAAAGATTGAATTTCCGTTTATGCGAAAATCCAATCTTTTTTAATATTACTTAATTTCACTTTTTTAATTTAAGCTTCTTCTTCTTCAGAATTATCTGATGACTGTGCATTTCTGTCAGGGATGACCTCATCAGTTTCTTCATACACTTTCATCACTGCATCTTGTATTTCTTGTCTCATTTCAGAGTTTATAGGATGCGCGATATCTCGGAATTCACCGTCTGGTGTACGTTTACTTGGCATTGCGACGAATAGACCTGTGTTGCCTTCAATCACTCGTAAATCATGTACTACAAATGATTCATCTAAAGTAATTGAAACGAGCGCTTTCATTCTTCCATCTGTTTGTATTTTTCTAAGTCTTACATCTGTCACTTTCATGTAGTGAGCCCCCCTAGTATCTCTTTGTTTAGAAGCTTAACAATTTCATTAAAAATTATAAACCCTTACTTCACTTTCGCTATTAATTCGATTTCAACTTTAACGTCTTTCGGCAATCTTGCCACTTCAACACAACTTCTCGCTGGTTGATGTTCATTAAAGTACTTGCCATAAACTTCATTTATATTTTGAAATTCATTCATATCAGCAATGAAAATAGTAGCTTTAATCACTGAATCTAAATCCGATCCAGCTTGGTCTAACACGACTTTTAAATTTTCTAGAACTTGTGTCGTTTGCTCTTTTACATCTTCACTGACAATTTCTCCATTTAAATTTAATGGAATTTGTCCTGAAGTGAATACAAGTCCATTTATTTCCGTTGCATGCGAGTATGGTCCTAACGCTTCGGGCGCCTTTTCCGTATTAATAACTTTCATGATGTCGAAATCGCTCCTTTAAGAAAATTTAGTTAAACTGTTGCCTTGTTCCACCTTAAATTCCTGATTGTATTCATCTACATCAGATAATCTAACTAAGGAAGTATAATCTTCAATTAATCTTTGCTTAACTTCTTTTGATTCTACTAGTACCGATACCCCTTTAACATGTGCTTTAAACTCATTCATCAAATTCATCACACCATTTATTGAACCGCCTGCACGCATGAAATCATCTACGACAAGTACATTGGAATTCTCAGGTAACGTTCTCTTTGATAGCACCATGGTCTCGATTTTTCGAGAAGAACCAGATACGTAATTTATAGAAACTGTAGAACCTTCAGTCACTTTATTATCTTTACGAATAACAACTACAGGTAAATTCAGTACATTCGCAACTGAATTTGCAAGTGAGATACCCTTAGTAGCAATCGTTACAATAGCATCTAACTCCTCATCCATATATAACGTTGCTATTAATTTGCCAACCCGATTCAATAAAGTAGGATTCCCCATTAAATCAGATAAAAATAAATAACCACCAGGCAATAATCGTTCTTTCTCTTGCAAATGTTCTATCACTTCATCAATAACTTCTGTAGCTTCTGCTTTGCTCATCTCAGGTTTGTAAGTAACACCCCCACTAGCACCTGCAGTAGTAATTACTGTTCCAAGCTTTTCTTTTTGAAAAGTTGTTTTTATAATTTGAACATCTTCACTAATGGAAGACTTCGCTTGCTTAAATTTTTGTACAAAATACGTTAACGGTATCAACTTATTCGGATTGTTCATTAAATATTGAGTCATATAAACAATTCGTTCACTTCTTTTATAGCGCATTCGATTCATCCCTTCTCAATTAGCCTAATAGTCTTACAATGTGCACTTCATTACAACAACCGTTAACAGCATTGTATACGTGCTTTGCTTGTCGTTCTTTTCGTGTTAATCCATAAACAGTAGGTCCACTACCGCTCATAACAGCGCCATCTGCTCCGTTTTCTAACATGTTGGCCTTTATTTTTAAAATTTCTGTATGCATCTTACCCGAGACAGGTTCCAATCGGTTTGACAGACTTTTACATAATAAGTCATAATCCTCTGTGATCAAGGCCGCTTCACATGCTTCAGTATGGACAGTATAAGGTTGCTTTAGGTCCAGCTTTTTAAATATATCCGGAGAAGATATACCTAAATTAGGTTTAGCTACTACCACCCATGCAGAAGGTGGTTTATCTAAAAATTTAATAATTTCACCTTTACCTTTACATAATGCAGTTTTCCCTAGAATACAAAATGGAATATCTGTTCCAATCTGTATCCCCAACTCACATAGTTCTTTAAGCGGTCGATTTAAATTATATAATCGATTCATCCCTCTCATTGTTGCTGCAGCATCAGTAGACCCACCTGCCAAACCAGCCGAGACAGGAATATTTTTGTCTATAGTAATAGTTATACCTTGTTTCAAATTATAGGTCTTTTTCATTAATTCTGCAGCTTTATACGCTAAATTTTTGTTATCGGAGGGAACATAGGATTGTTCTACGTCAACAATTATCTTTTTGTCTTTACGTAGTTCAAATGACAATCTATCATTTAAATCAATTGTCGTCATTATCATTTCAACTTCATGAAAACCATCATCTCGTTTAAAGAGTGTGTCCAACGTCAAATTTATCTTCGCTGGTGCTGTTTCATATATCATATTCCCACCCTCTTCCAATTCGATATGGTAATAAAATGATTTTAACATATTGTTAACATTGCGTTGTTAGTTTTTTAAAACTTAATATTTTCTATTGCTACTTTATTAATAAAAAACCGTTAAATGGACCAAATTAAAATTTAAAAACATATTTCTTAACTTACTATTTTACAATATTATTTATTGTAGATAAAACTATTACCTACTCTTAAATGAAATAATATTAATATAATAAAAAAGGTATGCTAGCGTCATTACACTAACATACCTATTATTTAAATTCGTTCTCATATTAAAGTTTAAATTGAAAAATAAGGCATCATCATGAGCCAAACTTAATTTAAATTTGTTTTATTTAGTGTGCAATTGCTTCTTGATGATTATCACCTTCAAAAGAAACTTGTACGTTTTCAGTTAAAACATCAGTGTATGTATAGGATACACGCTCAAAATTATAAATATCTTGATCTAGTTCAACAATAAAAACAGAAGGGTATGTTTCTTTCAAAACACCACTACGTTCAATTGTTTTTTTACGTCCACCATTCGCTTTAAGTACAATTCTGTTCCCTAATTGACAATCAAGTGAATTTTTGATGTCTCCAATAGATTTTGGCATATTGCTCCACCTCGCTACAAGTTGTATAATAACACATTTCGAGGGTTTTTGTCAAATAAAATTTCAATTTTAGCAAGGTAAAGCGGACTTGTCAATAATTTAAAATTCTAATTCTGGGAAATTTTTCAATTCATTGTATAAATGTGCAAATTCTTTTATTGAAAGCGTTTCGCCGCGTCTTCTCGGATCTATATCACTAGCTTCTAACCAATCGAGTATTATTTGTTTATTAGCTTTGCCATTTACAAATAAACTTTGATAATTATTATTAATCGTTTTACGTCTTTGACTAAACGCTGCTTTTGTCATTTTAAAGAATTTATCTTCATCATCTACAGTAACAATCGGTGTGTCGCGCTTCATTAATTTAACTACAATAGAATCTACATTCGGTGGTGGTAAGAATACCGCTTTAGGTACAGTTAGCACTTTGCTCGTTTCTGTATAATATTGTGCCACAATTGATAACGAGCCATACGCTTTGGTGCCGACTTGTGCGTTGAGACGTTCGCCTACTTCTTTTTGCATCATTACTACATAACCATCAATAGGTAATGATTGCTGCATTAAATTCAATAAAATAGGTGTCGTAATGTAATATGGTAAGTTCGCTACTACCATTATTTTCTTACATTCTGAAAAATGCTCAGCAACATAATGCGCGATATCTGCTTTAAGAATATCTTCATTTATTACCGTTACATTATCATATGGTCCCATTGTATCTTTAAGTACAGGTATTAGACGTTGATCAATTTCAAAAGCAACCACTTCTTTAGCGTTTTTAGCTAATTGTTCTGTTAGCGACCCCATACCAGGACCGATTTCTATTACTCCTGTATCCGCATCAATATCACTGGCCTCAATAATATTATGAATAATATTCACATCAATTAAAAAATTCTGACCTAAGCTCTTTTTGAAACTAAATCCATATTGATTAAGTAATGCTTTGGTGCGCGTAGGTGTTGCAATATCTTTATATTCCATTTAACTTTCACTTCCCTCATTATCACTTAGTGCATTTCTAACATCTGCTTCTGTATAACCAAATGCATTTAGCTTATTCAATAACTGTTTACCATTAGAATGACCAATATGCAATTTACGTCCTAACGTTTCCCTTTTCTTACGCGCATCTTTACCAACGAGTAAGCCTAAGTCAATCAACACTTCTTTACTTATTGATTCATGCCCTTCTTCAAAAGGCGTGCTTACATTCATTAATGCCTCTTTAATATCTTCAACATTAGCATGTTCTACGCCTATTTTCCCACGCTTATTTTTAGCCTTATCTCGATCGATATAGGCGTGTTTAACACCAGGGATGTGTTTTTGAATCGTATTTCTTATTTTATCACCTGGGAAATCTGGGTCAGTAAGTATAATGACGCCTCTTGTCTCAAATGCTCGTGCAATAACCTCTAACGTTACTTGATTAATAGCACTACCATTTGTCTCAATCGTATCACATTCAACCGCTCTTTTTACTCGTTCCGTATCGTCTCTGCCTTCAACTACAATAAATTCATTTATCTTCATTTATTGTTACACCTTTCATTACTCACTTCGATTTTAGATAAAAATAAAAAAGGTATCGGTGTAAATTATGATGACTACTTAGCCTGTATTTTATCAACTAAGTCTTATCTCAGACCGATACCTTTTGTAATGTTTTATGCTTTTAAATTAAACAATCGTTCTGCATTTTCAGTTGTTTGCTTACACACTTCTTCATAACTCACACCACGTAATTCAGCAATTTCTTCAGCAACTAGTGTAACTCGTGCTGGCTCATTACGCTTACCTCTATAAGGGTGTGGTGATAAAAATGGCGCATCTGTTTCAACTAATAATCTATCAAACGGTACATGCTTTGCAACTTCTTTAGGTTGTTTAGCATTTTTAAATGTTACTGGACCACCTAAAGAAACATAAAAGTTCAATTTATTTATGACATCATCTGCAATTTCAGGAGAAGCACTAAAGCTATGCATAATACCGCCAATCTCTTCTGCATGCTCTTCTTTCAAAATATCTATACAATCTTGCGTTGCTTCTCTATTATGAATGATAATTGGCAGATTAACGCGTTTTGCCAAGGCTATTTGCTTTCTAAATAACGCTTGCTGAATATCTTTAGGTGATTTATCCCAATGATAATCCAAACCTGTTTCGCCGATGCCAATCACTTTAGGATGCGCCGCAAGTGCTTCAATCCATTCTAATCGTTCTTCTGTGCAATCAATCGCATCAACAGGGTGCCATCCAATAATACCGTAAATAAATTCATATTGGTCAATAAGCTCCATTGTACGCTCAACTGTAGGTGTATCAAAACCGACTACAAACATGCGATCCACACCATTTTCTTTAGCGCGTTCAATAACCGCTTCTAAATCTTCGTCATATTGATCTGCATTTAAATGAACATGTGTATCGATAAGCATCTCTTAACCGCTCCTTAATTTGTAATTATTTAATTACTGATCCATTTGGAATCGCGCTTGGTAAACTAACAAGTGTTAGTACACCATCTTTTTCAGCTGATAAAATCATACCTTCTGATTTTCTACCCATTAATTTAGCGGGTTTTAAGTTAGTCACAACAGCAACTTTCTTACCAATAATGTCTTCAGGTTGGTAGTATTGTGCTATTCCGGAAACAATCTGACGTTGTTCATTATCTAAATCCACTTGGATTTTTAATAACTTATCAGATTTCTTCACTTGTTCAGCATCAATAATTGTTGCAGCTTTAATTTCTACTTTATCAAAGTCTTTAATATCAATTTGAGCTTTAGCTATAGCTTCCTCTTCTGCCTTTTCTTCCTCTTTCTTTTCAGGTTGCATCGATTCTTTAATGTAATCAATTTCAACCGTACTATCTAGACGTGGGAAGATAGGTTGTGGTTTATCACTCACTTTGATTGATTCAGTTAAAGCACCATACGTTTTAATACTTTCAAGTTCAAACAACTCTGGTGTATTAATATTCAACTGTGTAAAGATTTGTTTTGGTGCATGTGTAAGGAATGGTCTTAGTAACACTGCAATAATACGAATATTTTCTACTAAGTGAGCCATGACATTGCCAAGCATTTCTTTTTGTTCTTCATCTTTAGCTAATACCCATGGTGATGTTTCATCAATGTATTTATTCGTACGACTAATAAATTTCCACACTGTTGAAAGTGCTACTGAAAATTGTAAATCATCCATATTTTCGTGGAATGTCTTCACAGTATCTAGTGCCATTTGTTCCATATCTTTATCCAATTCATGTTTAGGACCTTGATATGCAGGTAATTCACCATCAAAGTATTTATTAATCATTGAAATCGTACGATTCACTAAGTTCCCTAAGTCATTTGCTAAATCATAATTTGTACGTTCCACAAATCCTTCAGGAGTAAATACACCGTCAGAGCCAAATGGTAATTCACGCATTAAGTAATAACGTGTAGCATCTAAGCCATAACGATCAATAAGTACATTTGGATCTACGACATTCCCTTTTGATTTACTCATTTTTCCATCCTTCATAAGTATCCAACCATGTGCGAATACTTTTTTAGGTAACGGTATATCTAATGCCATTAATAAAATTGGCCATATAATAGAGTGGAAACGCACGATTTCCTTAGCCATTATATGAATATCTGCAGGCCAATATTTTTTAAATAAACTATCATCATCAGATAGATAACCTAATGAAGAAATATAGTTTACAAGTGCATCAATCCAAACGTAAACTACGTGTTTTGGATTCGATTTAACATGAATACCCCAATCAAATGAAGTACGTGACACTGCTAAATCTTCAAGCCCAGGTTTAATAAAATTATTAATCATTTCATTTTTGCGTGAAGGTGGTTGAATAAATTCAGGGTTTTCATCATAAAATTCTAATAAACGGTCTGTATATTTAGATAAGTTAAAGAAGTAACTTTCTTCTTTAACTAACTCTACTTCATGACCAGAATCCGGACTTTTACCCCCAACAATTTCTCCATTTTCAAAAACTGGATCAACTAACTGTGTTTCTGTGTAATATGTTTCGTCTGGCACTGAATACCAACCCTCATATTCACCAAGGTAAATATCATCTTGAGCTAATAAACGTTCAAAAATTTGTTGAACAACTTCTTTATGACGTGCTTCTGTAGTACGAATAAAATCATCATTTGAAATTTCTAATTTTTGCCATAAATCTTTAATACCAGCAATCATTTCATCTAAATATTCTAATTCTGATTTCCCAGCTTTATGTGCTTTTTCTTGTATTTTTTGCCCATGTTCATCCGTACCTGTTAAATAACGAACATCATAGCCTTGCATTCTTTTATAACGTGCGATTACATCACCAGCTGTTGTTGTATAAGCATGACCGATATGTAAATTCCCACTTGGATAATATATTGGTGTAGTGATATAAAAAGTTTCTTTCGCCATCAATGTTCCTCCTCGATTCTTACACTATAAATATATCTAAATTCATTTTTGTTTTCAATGAAGCAGATGTGTATTTCTATTCCGATTTATATGTTAATCATCATAAAAATTCTTTGGATAGCATACTAGTCATATCCAGCATTTTTAAGTTTTAATTTTGCTATAATTTAAATATGATTAATAATCTCTATCCTATCTACATTACCATAAATCACGCATGTTTTGGGAGTTTTTCAACTCTTTTTTCTTGATTAAATTCGAATTTGTGGTATGACCTTTTTACTTAGATGTATTAATTAATAATTTAAACAACCTATGATTTGATCCTCATTATCATACTCAAACTTCATGATAAATATCATAAACTTCACTCGTCTTCATTTGGCGCAATTCTGCTACCTGTTTAATCGCTGCTTTCGGTTTCAAACCTTGATTTATATGATAATCAACATGTGATTTGAGTGACATATCTTCAAACCAAGTCGTGTCTTCCACTGGTTCTGCACCTTCAATAAGTACTACAAACTCACCCTTAGTCGGAATACTTTCATCATTAAGACGATCTAGTACATTTCCTACATAGTCAGTAACGATTTGTTCGAATTTTTTTGTCAGTTCTCTGCCCAAAGATATCTTCCGCTCTCTATCAATCTTTTGGATTGTTTTAACCGTATCTTTCACACGATGTGGCGACTCATAAATAATTAATGTGCTATTTTCATACATACGTTGTTCTAAATATGATTGTTTTTGTTTATCTTTTCGTGGCAAAAATCCTAAAAACGTATAAGTAAAGGAAGGTAAGCCACTCGCCATTAGTGCAGTTAGGCCTGCATTTGGTCCAGGTATACTCTCTACTCTTATACCATTTTCTCTAGCTGCAACGACAAGTTCATATCCAGGGTCACTGATTAGTGGCAAACCAGCATCTGATACTAATGCTATATTAATACCTTGTTGCAATTGTTCAATAAGATAATCTGTTTGTTGTTCTTTATTATGGTCATGATAAGATTTAAGCGGTGCTTGTATATCATAATGCGCACATAATTTTTTCGTCACTCTTGTATCTTCACATGCAATCAAATCTACGTTTCTTAAAGTATCAACAGCGCGATATGTAATATCCGCCAAGTTACCAATAGGCGTTCCTACTAAATATAATGTCGACATAATCTAACCCTCACTTATTAATTCTAATTTTTGTTGACGTGTATATGTTTTAATTTCATACTCGCGTTTCAATGCTTCAGACTTTGTATTGAACATTTCCTGATAAACGAGTTGTACCGGACGCCTTATTTTCGTATATTTAGCCCCTTGTCCGTTGTTATGTTTAGCTACTCGTTGTGTAACATCTTTTGCATAACCCGTATATAAACTACCATCTTTACATTTAACTATATAAATATAATGTTTATCCATAATATATTTCTCTCATTTCCTCGGTATAAGTGCCATCATTATTATAAATATAAAATGGTGGCTGTATGTCTAAACCTTGGTTACCACCTTTTCTACCTTCCACAACTATTGTCTGCGCCACCTTATCTTGTTTACTATATACAAAGTAAAGTTTTTTAGGTTCGATTTGATATGCTCTCATATAACTTAAGACATCCATAAGACGTTCCGCTCTATGAACCATTACCATCCGTCCACCTTGTTTTAATAAGTGTCTAGCTGCTAAACAGCAGTCTTCTAATGTACACATTATCTCATGCCTAGCTATTTTATGTGCATCTTTTTGATGTTGATGTTGTTGATTGACTTTAAAGTACGGTGGGTTGCAAGTGACAAGGCTATATTGTGATGGCTTAAACTGTTGATGTGCTTCCTTCAGATCCATATGATACATATGGATTCTATCATCTAATTGATTATATGCGATACTTCTTTGTGCCATATCAACTAGTTGTTGCTGGATTTCTATACCATCTATATTATGTTTCCCTTTATCTGAAAGTAATAGAGGAATAACTCCATTTCCTGAGCACAAATCCATAATCGTATCTTGCTTTTTAACTTTTGTAAAATGCGCGAGTAATAGTGCATCAGTAGAAAAAGAAAAAACTTCATCATTTTGTATAATTCTCAAATTTTCTTTTGTTAAATAATCTAATCTTTCATCTGCTAAAAGCATCTTTCTAACCTCCAAAAAAGAGGATAAGGTAACGATGCTTAATAATCAAGCCTATCGTTACTGCTCATCCTCAATTACATATGATCACTATTGATTTTGTTCTTTATCAGCTTTTATTCCGTTAACACTTCAAGACAAAACAGGCAATCATCGCCTTTTCTATGTTTCCCGAACAATTCACCATTACAAATATGAAAACCCTCTTTATAAAGCATAGCCAAATTATCTTTACTGCGAAGGGGTTGTTTAACAGGGGTTTTCTTACCTTGTTCTACATTTTTAGATTGTTCTTCTTTATCTATCAATGTTTTTAGATTCTCATTCTCGATTTGTAAGGCGACATTTTCTTCAATTAATTCAACTGTAAGTTTTTTTAAATTAACCATATCAGTGTTGATCTGATTAATATTTGATTCTAAATTCGCTAATTTTTCAAATATGTCGCTACGATTCAATGTTATTTGGGCCTCCTAATTTAATGTCTCTAATTCTTCCATTTTATATTCAAGTGGCTGTTCAAGTCCTTCAACCTTTACCTGCATAGAAACATCTAAAATATTTAGGCCAATCACTTTACCATTGCCTTCCGGAGTTTGAATAGCTTCTCCTACATCAGGTAATTGGGCGCGCGCCTCTTCATAATAGTCATTTTCATATTTAAGACAACACATCAGACGCCCGCAAGCCCCTGAAATTTTAGTAGGATTAAGTGATAAATTTTGATCTTTTGCCATTTTTATAGAAACAGGTTCAAAGTCACCTAAAAACGTAGCACAGCATAAAGAACGTCCACACGGTCCAATACCACCAAGTAATTTTGCTTCATCTCTAACACCTATTTGTCTTAACTCAATACGTGTTTTTAGCTTTTGTGCTAGAACCTTCACTAATTTTCTAAAATCAACGCGTTCATCCGATGTGAAATTAAAAATTACTTTTGATTTATCTAATGTAAATTCACAGTTCACTAGCCTCATTTCTAGACTCTGCTGTTGAATCGTATTTTTGCATAATGTCATCGCCTCTTCGGCATCTTTTTCATTTTGCTCATATTGACTTAAATCCTCATCTGTTGCATGACGGACAATTTCTTTTAAAGGTAGTGTTACATCTTCATCTGCAACATCTAATGGCGCATATTTCACACGCCCCATCTCTAATCCTCTTTTAGATTCAACTACTACCCAATCACCTACATTTAAATCGAAATTTTTCGGCGAATAGTATTCCATTTTTCCCGATTTTTGAAAATCAATTCCTACTACATTTTGCATGTTTAACTCACCCCTTTTATCACAATTTGTTCAAATACTAATGTCGGATTAACATTTTGATTTAATTTTTTATGTGCTTCTGTTATTTGATCATACATCAAAATAATTTGATTATATGTTAGTTTGCTAGCAAATCCTTTCACTTCTTCGTGTAAATCATGGTATATAATATCATCATCCATTCCTACTTTAGCATGCACAACATCTTCAAAGAAACCGTTAACTGCCGCTAATGTAACTAACTGTAAACGACGATTTTTAGCCAACTTTAATAAATCGACAATCGCTATCAGCGCCATTGAACGATTTGTTAACAACAATTGGCACCATTTTATAATACTTTTACGTAATGCCAACAGGTCTGCTTCTTCATTTAACGCTACTGCAGTTTCAATTTGGGTTGTATATGTACTTAGCAATTCTGCTACAGGACGCGAAATTTCGCGTTCGATTAACCTTTCGATAAACATAGACTTATCTATTGGCTTAAAATATACATGCTGACATCTAGAGTGAATAGTATCTAAAATTTGCTCTGGTTTCGTTGTTAATAAGATGGCTATCGTATTATCGGGTGGTTCTTCTAAAAATTTTAAAATACTATTTTCACCTTGAACAGTTAACTTCTCAAAAGATTCAATAATATATACTTTATAGTTACCTTCGATAGGTAGTTGATTCATATGATGCACTAATTGTTCTACTTGGTCTTTTTTAATCGTAGTTTCTTCAGAAGATATATACATAAAATCTGGATGATTAAATGTTTCTACTTTTAACTGACATTGATTGTCTTGGTCACATAAGATTAATTTCGTAAAATCAATTGCTACTTGTTGCATAGATTGTCCATCATCGCCCTCAAATAAATAAGCGTGTGACAGTTTATTTGATTGATACGCTTTAGTCAGTCTTTCTAACTCATCCATCATAAAGTTACTCCTTTATATAAAAAGGCTGCTTATACATAGTAACCTTACAAAGCACATTACTTAAGTTCATAACAATTTAGTCTTAAGTGGAAATGTAATTTGAAAGGTCACTATATATAGCAACCATGATTCTAAAATTGATGGAAAGCATCAACTGGCATTACAAATACCGTTGCTCCTCCAACTTCTACTTCAACCGGATATGGAATATAAGAATCTGCGCTGCCACCCATAGGTGTTATAGGTGATACAAGCTGCTCTCTATTACCACAAGTGTCATTAATAACTTTTAGCATTTCATCAACTCGGTCATCTTCAACACCAGATAAAAACGTTGTATTACCTGCTCTTAAAAAACCACCTGTTGTTGCAAGTTTCGTTGCTCTAAAGTTATGTTTAACAAGTTTATCTGAAAGTTCTTGACTATCCTGATCTTGTACGATTGCTATAATCATTTTCATATTAAACACCTCTTCCCAGTATTATATCATAATTTTTCTAAGTATTTGATGATAGATTCATACGTTGCATTAACTACATTTTCTACGCTTTGATTTGCGTCTATTACCATAAAGCGTTCAGACTCATTATGAATAATTTTTTTATAACCTTCAACTACTTTTTCATGAAATTTTACATCTTCTTGGTCTAAACGATTTTGATTGCGTTGGTTTTTCAAGATTCTTTCTCTTCCAACTTCTACGCTAACATCAAGATAAATTGTTATATCCGGATACAAACCATTAATAGCAAATTCATTAATAGATTTCACTTCTTCTATTCCTATTCCCCGAGCATAGCCTTGATAAGCTAAGGAACTATCAATATATCTATCACATAATACTAATTTCCCACTCTTTAACGATGGAATCACCTTACCTACGAGATGTTCACGTCGAGAAGCAGCAAATAATAACGCTTCTGTTCGATCATCCATATCATCTCCTTCAAGCAATACTTCACGAATTTGCTCTCCAGTCTTCACACCACCTGGCTCTCTGGTAAGTACAACTTCATATTCATTTTCTAATTTTTTTGCTACTTGTTGTATGACAGTAGTTTTCCCTGAACCTTCAGGGCCTTCAAAAGTTATAAAAGCTGACATTTTATTCATCCTTAATTTCAATTTTATGTTTTTTAATTCCTTCTATTCTTATGTGCTGTTCACACCAATAATTCATTAATTTTATCATATTTTTTGTTATTATTTCGCCTTTTAGCATTATTGGTATACCTGGTGGGTAAGGTACAATATTCACTGCTAAAATTTGATTTTCAGCTTCATTAATATCTATACTTTTAACTTTTGCTATTTCACCAGGGTGATAAAAACCACACACTTCATAATCAGGCATATCATAATCTATGCTATTGAATCTTTTTTCTACTTCTATTTGTTTTATTCTGTCGATTAAGTCTTCAAATGGATATTGATCACCTTCATGCCATAAAGGTAAGACGAATAGGACTTGATATTCATCTGCAAGTTCTACATAAATATCTTTGTTTTCAAAAAATTGCTGTAGTTCAATACCTGAATAGCCTGTGCATTGTATATTCAACTTCAACGGATCATTTACTTCGACTACACGCATACCTATAGACTCAATAGTATCAATACATTTTTTTCTTTTTTTAAAAAACAAATTAGTATTATAATTCTCATAAAAGTCATGTGCTAACTCTAAACTATTCATCAGAAGATATGAAGGACTTGAAGATTGAAAATACGTCAAATACTTCAAGACCTTTTCACGCTGCGGCGCATTTTTATGAATAAAGATAATTGAACTCATTGTTAGTGAGGGCAATGTTTTATGGTACGACTGTACAACATAATCTGCTCCCAAATTCAACGAAGACTTTGGGAAACCTGGTAAATTAAAGTGTGCACCATGTGCCTCATCTATTAACGTAGGTATTTGATGAATCTTTGTATGTTTTAGTATCCCTTCGATATCAAAACATTCCCCATAATAGTTAGGATATGTAAGAACTAATAGTTTCATATCTTTCAATTGTTGAAACAGTGAGTTTTGCTGAGGTCCTAAATACTGTTTTGTTTTTATACTCATATCCATACCCAATAATCGACATGGTTCATTGACTAAATCTAAAGCGTGAAAAACAGACTTATGAGCATTTCTTGCAATAACATATTCACCTTGTATATTTGAGAAACCTTGTATTACTGATAAAATACCTGATGTTGTTCCGTTGACTAAAAAAAATGCATCATAATCAGGATGTTTTTTCACATTATTCATGCTTTGTGCTATAACACCTTCAGGATGATGTAGATCGTCTAGACCTGTTATTTCTGTCATATCCATTTCTAACTTTAGTTGTTCAAGATAGCCTATTGTCGCATTTTTATGTCCCGGGACATGCATAGAAATCGGTTTTCTTTCTAGTAAATCATTAAATTTCTTCTTTAATGGTAGTGACATAAAACACCCACTTTTCAAACTTTAATTTTCATTATATTTTAACACATTTAAAGAACTTCTCGTAAGCTTATATAGCTCTTGTTATTTCCTATTTTAAGTACCACTATCATTTTATTAGGTTAATAGGATTTGTACATGAGTAGCTACTCATGTACTCCTTTAAAACCGACAATTATTTTCGGTTGAAGTTAAGCTCTTTACGCATAAAAAAAGAGACCCTATTGGATCTTTAATTGCCTGTAAAGTCCTACTTTATTAATTTTAACTCGTAATTTTATTAAGCCAGACTTGTAAATCTCTTATCAAATTATGTTTCATTGTATTAGTGGGACTTATGCATG